>Ga0325410_1002395_pt1 | contig 21023 bp, 23 predicted proteins | sample PopdelMetagenome_16_FD_206182 | JGI IMG/M metagenome (GOLD analysis project Ga0325410, IMG submission 206182) | Populus deltoides microbial communities from Bellville, Georgia, United States - Xylem-PdIQD-R3 | ecosystem: Host-associated > Plants > Phyllosphere > Stem > Wood/Secondary xylem... | reverse complement strand
GACCGATTACCTATAAATTAAAAAGATGAGGGACTACAATGAATTTTTTAAATAAATTGTAAAGATGCTACCTATTTTATTCGTATTTTCCACTTCAGTCCTTTGTCTTTTAAATCAACCCTCACCCTAAAAGAAGATGCATCTGGGTTCTAATTTTGGCTCAAAGGACTCAATTGTTAAAAAAAAATTGAAGACCAAATTAAATTTTGTAAAATCAATTATTCCAATTAATAGTAATTTACAAGAGATTGCATAATAAAACTAGAAACAGTGAAAACACCACACCTTTTAAGTGTATACTTAACCCTTGTTTGGTATTGTGTTCAAATAGAGGTTGGCCAAAAATTGAATTTAATTTTTGTTTAAAATTTTTTTATATATATATTTTTGGATTATCTTGATATGCTGATATCAAAAATAATTTTTTTTAAATAAAAAATATATTATTTTGATATATTTTCGAGTAAAATACATTTTAAAAAGTAATTTCTACCACGCTTCTTTTATATATATATATATATATATATATATATATAGAGAGAGAGAGAGAGAGAGAGAGAGAGAGACACACACACACATGTGGATTTTAGATAAATGAGATACATCTGATCAAAAGAACAAGGGGGGAGCTCATCCTTCTACACGGTAACAATACCACTGAGAATATAATCGATAACGGTTTTTACAAATTTAGTTATTAAACATCCAAACTAATTAAATATTTTTATACTATCAATAATAATTAAATATTTCTTTAACTGATATTAATCAGCCTCATTTAGTGTTTTTTTTTTATATTTTAAAATGTATTTTGAATCATTTTTTTCCATCTTATGTACTTTTGTTTTTTACTAGTTCTCAAAAATAAAACCAAAATAAACGAAAAATACATAAAGTTGTTGAAAGGACTAAATTATAAATATTTTTTAAAAAACACAGGGATTGAATTTATAATTTAATAGCTCTTGAGGATTAGTTAATTAATATCCTTAAATTACAGGGATTAAGTTATAATTAACTTTATTATTGATCATGGGTTCTAAGCCTGTAACTTTTTGAGTTCAGATTCTTACTCTTTTGATATTATGGTAATTTTTATCTTTTTAAGTATTTTTAAAATTTTATTTTATTTTTTAAAATATTAAATTTACATGTTTTTTCATGATTTTTTTTTATAATTTTGACTGTTAATATTAAAAATAAAAAAATTTAAAAATATTATTTTAACATATTTTAAATTAAAAAATAATTTTAAAAATTATCCTGTACCACATTATCAAAACATAAGAAACCATCATATCAGTTGAACTACAGCTAATTATTTAATTAACTCTGTTTAATACGAAACTTCGTGCTTAATTGCGATAAGGACGCCACGCCTAATAACTCCTCGGGTTAAAAAGGTTCATGGGATTGGAAATGACGATTGACCAGAACCAGCACAGCTACAGGGAGAGTTGAAAGATTTAGACGAGAATCGAGATGGAGAAGGCCAGGGAGTTTTTGAATCTGAGCAATGAAGAGTCAGAGAGTGTGTCCTCAATCAAGTTTCACCCTCACAGACCATGGATTGAACGCAGTTTCTACGAAGATTTTTCTATTAGAGGAATCCAAGTTGACCGGATTGAACCCGGGTTCATCTCTACCACTTTCAAGGTCCCTCCTCGCCTCACTGTAAGAAAATACACAAACCACTCCCCTCTCTCTGATTAATTGGATTGCTAGAGGCTTTATAAATTGTGGGATTTTTAATTTTATGGATAATTGTATATTGGGTTTCACAGTGGAATTGAGTTGAATTACTTATGGATCATATTATGGGATTTATTTTATTTTTCGAGGCAGGATAGAAACGGGAAGTTAGCAACTGGGGCAATTGCAAACCTCGTTGACGAAGGAGGTGCTATTGTTGCCCAAGCTGAGGGTATCCCTTTTCTTGTCTCCGTGGATATGTCCATCTCTTTTCTCTCCACTGCAAACGTTAATGTAAGCGCAATTCTTTCCTTTCAGTATATGAAAGGAGAAATCTCACTTTGCGTTTGACACATATAACTTTTTTTTTTTTAAATTAGCACCTTGATATATGTCATGTTAATTTTTGCTACATGTAATGTGTAATCTGTTGCCATCAGTGATGATTTTCACAGTCTGTATCTGGGCTATTTTTTCTTTGTTCATAACGTAATAATAGCATGGGATTTAGATCTTGCATTGTGCTGATATGATTGGCGTGTTAACTTATTGTCCATCTTTTTTCTGGGAAAATTGCAGGATGAATTAGAGATTACTGCGAGGGTTTTAGGACGAAATGGAGGCTATGCTGGAACAATTGTTCTTGTGAAAAACAAAGCAACAGGGGAGTTAATTGCTGAAGGTCGACACTCCCTGTTTGGCAAACATAATAGCAAAATGTGACTGTATTGAGTTTGCTTGAAGTTTAGGGTGCAGATTATACTTCACTACAATTACGATGCCAGACAAGAGTATGTCAAGCATATTTATCTTCCCAGTAATTATCTACATAAATACCTGCATGTTGCCAATAAGATGAATTTCTGTAACTTACTTTGATTTCGGTTTGTCATTCATTTTGATGTTGAAATCTTGATTGTCAAGCTTGAAAATGGATGGGTTTTTTGCATGGAAAATGGGTGCCCGGTGCCTCATGATGTGCAGAGGAAGACTAGATTTCCGACCATTGAGCAGTATATTGACAAAAGGGCTGTTCCATGCTCAAACCAGTTAAATTAGTGTTTAGAGCGGCAGTACTAGAAATCGAACGTTGGAGATGTAAAACGAAGCAACATTTTTGGTTTCTGTCCCATTTCGATTATGGATTGGTTGCCATTCATGGATAACGAACTCTCCCAATAATTCTTTTCATATGTGATACTGTGAGTTGCCATCAACAAGATGTTTATTTATTTATTTATTTTTACAGAAATGGATGCATGGATAGGCTAATAAGATATTTGAATGAATCACTGCATTCTTCACACGCACACATCCAAAGATTCCGCCACATAGATATGACAGCGAGACTCTATAATACAAATCCAATAATTTTCTCTTTTATTTTTCAATATTCAGGAATTAAAATATAATAAAAATAAAGTTTATGACTGAAATATAAAATCTAAAATAATAGGCCTTATTTTTTTGGTTTATGTTGATTATGGTTCTTATTGTTTTAATGTTTTTACACAATAATCTAAAATCCTATTATATAAAACCGATAATTTATTTTATACCAAAATATTTTCTGACATTTTGAATATGTAAAATTATGTAAATTGAAATAAATTCCAAAAAATAAAACTATGACAACGGATCAAATTAAAAAGAAGAGATAATTCATTTTATGTTGAACTACTCTTATCCTGTATACGCAATATCATGTAAATCTAAATAAATCCCAACAAATAAAACCATGATAACATAACTTATAAGGATCAAATTGAAAAGAAGATAAAGTTAATGATCAAAGAAAAAAAGATAAAAATTTAAGAGATCTAGAAAAGAAAAGGTGTCAATGAACATTACTAGTAACCATAAAATGTGAGTGAATAAACAGTAGAAGCATAATGAAAAATGAGATCCTTTAATTTCTTTGTTAATTAATTGTTGATGTTAGCTAGTCATAATAGAACTCAGATGGATGCCTGTATTTCCATGAAACGACATCGTTCCCGCTTTCCTTACTCCCCTTTCCTTCCACCGAGTTCACTCCCAAATCCCAATTCTACCGCCAATTAACGACTCCGAAAAAACATCAGAGAGGATTAAAGTAGTGCCGATGCTTGCCTTGGCACTGAATCTTTGTAATGCTGATTGTGTGGTTATGTGAGCGGCGATTGCACTCTTGCCTCTTGCTCACGGTTGGAGCCGATCCTTCTCCGGTATTGTTCAGGTGATTTTTATTTATTTAATTATGTATTTAAAGTTGAATTTCTCATGCTAATTGCTTAGAAATGTGAAATAAATTTAATTAATTGTTTCTTTAACGCAAAATACAAGTGTGCTGACACTTTTTTTAATAAAAAATATAACTATATGATTAACCGTGCCAATCGGATTAATTTTAACAAATTATTCGAGCAATTTCCTAAAAACGAATAAATTTAAGCGTATTTTTTCGCCACTGATCCGTTGAAGGATGGTATCCATGACAGTCATCTTTCCTGCGGGGATATCTAATTCCGCCAATAGCAGTAGGGACGTTAGTGGATTATTATGGTGGTAAGGTAGTGATGGGATGGGGTGTTGCCTTGTGGTCATTAGCTACATTTCTTATGCCATGGGCGGCGGATACTTCATTATGGGCTCTACTTGCTACGCGAGCAATGCTCGGCATTTTGCTAATGGCATGGCTCTTCCTTGTATGAACAACATAATAGCAAGGTATTATTGATCTCATTTAATTCTCTTGTTTGATTCCGGCCAGTATGATTTTACAATGTACTACGTGATTCTATTTTGTAGTTAAAAGGCGGTGAAGCTAAAATGTTGAAGAAACTGTATAAACCTTTTCTTTTAGATGGTTCCCGGAGATCGAACGAGCCAGGGCTGTTGGGATTGCAATGGCTAGATTTCAACTTTGGAAATGCAATAGGACTCACGCAATCTCCAATCCTCTTGTCAAAAGGCAGTATATTTGGTCCATTTGTGATTTTTGGACTATCTGGATTCCTGTGGGTTTTGGTTTGGTTATCTGCAATATCATGTACTCCTGACCGAAGTTCCCAGATTTCAGAGTATGAATTGGAGTACATATTAAACAACGAGTGGAAATCTTTTCCCATGGAGAATAAATCTAAGACAAGAAGAATAATCCCTCCGTTCAGGCACTTGCTCTCTAAGATGCCAACTTGGTCCCTAATTGTTGCCAACACCATACATAGCTGGGTACTTCACACATCATACTTTAATCTAGAATCTGTCATTAATTTTCCTCTCTTGTGCTGAATATGATGCTTAGAATGATTGTACTATGTGGAAGTCTTTGCTTCCAGTATCTAGATTCAGCTCTACTGAGGACGAACACCATCACCTTCTGGTACTGATATTTTGAAATGGTTTTAAAAAAGTCTGCAGGGATTTTTTGTTATTCTCTCCTGGATGCCCATTTATTTTAACACAGTAAGGCCAACTTTTTCGCTTTAACTGTGGTTCTCTATTGCATTGTATGCACATATTTACTAGAGGAAGATATGCTATAGTGAATGTTGTGAACAGATATATCATGTTGACCTCAAACATGCAGCATGGTTTAGTGCTGCTCCATGGAGGGTGATGGGATTCATGGGATACTTCGGTGGTACGTGGTCAGATATGTTGATACGCAGTGGTATAAATGTCACTTTGAGTCGAAAAATCATGCATATTTACTTGTTCTATTTACACAGTCTATGATTTTAATGACCTTGCAGAAGTTTCTTGATTTATCATCTATATGTTCCTTTGGATGCGAAGGGCTTGAAATAAAAAAAGAATTCTTTTACTTCTTTTGTAAAGATTTTGTCATATATTTGTTTTATCAGTCTGTACTTTCTTGTGATACAACCAGACATGCTCCAGTAAAAGCAAGTCTTTTCATGTGGAGATTATTCTCTCAGAGAAGTTCTTTGAACACCTCTCTACATAAAGTGATTGTGGAATATGGTGCTGTACTTCAAATCAAATTGTAGGCGCCATGAAAATACTGTTATCTTGTTGAAGTATGACTGAAGTCCTGAACTACGTCGCGATTGATGTTAATTTTAAGTTCTTTTACATATGACTGCAACCATATCTCATTTCTTTCTCCTCTTCCTCACACACCCGCATTTTGTGAAAAAATATATGAAAATCAATGTTTGAACTTTATACTCTGGAAGATAGGTTTTTGAGAGTTGAGTCGGCATTTTGTTTTCCCTCTGTATGCCTTATATTTTGTTTTTGTTGTCTGTTTGCATGCATGCAACCTTGGTTTCCTCATAAAACTTTTTTGGTGCTGGGATTGCTCTTATTGGTTTGACGACTGCTAGAAGTCCATCTCTTGCTTCTGCTTGGCTAGCTTTTTCTGTTGGACTAAAGTCTTTCAGTCATTCAGGTTTTCTTGTGAATCTTCAGGCTCGTGTAACGAAGGATGCAAAGGTTAAGATGCTAGTCATTTTTCTCTCTGGTTTTGTCTAATTTTTTTTTCTTTCTATTTCCAGGAGATCCACGACATGATTCTGGTGTTTTACATGGCACCACTAACTCTGTTATATATAATGAGTTTGGTCTGATTTTACTTGTTCAGGATAGTACTTGATAACTTCAAAACATTAATTTAGCGTGGTATGTTAATAACTTCTCACTGTTTCCTTGTAGGAATGTTGAATACTGCTGGAACATTAGCAGCCATTGTGGGAACTGTTGGAGCTGGTTTCTTTGTTGAACTAGTGGGTTCTTTCCGTGGATTGTTGATGCTCACATCACACTTATATTTTCTTGCTGCTCTTTTCTACAACATCTTCTCCACTGGAGAGAATGAGTTTTCATTAAGCTGGTCAGTATCATTTTTCTCTCGTCTTCTTAGCTGGATCAATCTATTGCTCTCATGATTTCCACTGAGCTCGTGTTTTATTTATACTTGCTTTCCAACTATTGTACTGGAGTGTATTGCTACTGTCTTGTAAAAGCTTGGAAGCACAGTTCGCAGTAACAACATGCTGGTATTTGAACAACATGTTCAACAAGACAATAGTCAGGCACAACAGTACTAAAAAGGCAATGTTTGCATCCCATCTGCATACATGACATGCAAATCAATGATTGGTCTCTGTTTTTTTAGTTTCTGAAAGTTTTAATTCTGAACTATTGAGCTGGTCACATGATTTCGTTCTTGTCATATTTAAGCAGTTTAATTACTAATTTTAGTTTTGTAATGCAAGTAATTTTGTTCTTCAGGCCCCTGAATGAGTTTGAAAACTCTAGCAATTGCTACCGAAGAGATAGAGAAGCTCAGGAATGTTAGAGAAGGTTGTGCAGTGGGAATTATCATCCCCCTTCTAAAGAGTTAGGCTGTTAGTCTGTTTTTTCTTTTCTTTTCTTTTCTTGTATAAAATCAAAGAATGTACAGTGGCTATTTGTGCAACTCCCTCAGTCTCAAGTATCCAGAGCTTCTGTTTCAGGTGCATTGGGGTTTTCAACCAACAAAATGTAAGATTTTCAGAGGTATCGTCCGAGGTTCATTCACCTGTATAACAGCTCCTCCTCAGTTTGCTTAGTCTCCGAAGAATGTCATTCTTCATCTTTCCTCTGCTGGCCTTTTCATTATGATGCCATAGCATCCCATCGCTTCATTTCTGATGTACTCGTAAATGCAACCACCATAGCCAAGCAAGGAGACAGCGTTGAGAATTAGAACTACTAAAAGAAACTAATTTCTTTCTCTAAGAAAGTCCATGGTGAAGAACACAATTCCATGGCTAAGAGCAACTGATATGATACCTCAAAACTCTGAAAAATAACCATCTGATAGCTAGTATTGCTCAGAATAAAACCGGAATGTTGTGAGATGCAGGTAAGCTGTAATCCTATCACGTCAAACTTCTCTCATGTTTTGCCAGAAAATGTCCTGGCTTCCCTAATACACTTGGAAAATAAGAAGCGGATTCCATCATGCTCCCACCCATGTAACAATCTTTCATGGAGGGGGAAGAACTGGGTTTCGGTTGAAGATAAAAAACTAAAAGCCAACAGAGCAGGCCCTGGGAAACTGCCACAAGTGGTCTCCAATCTGGTCAAAGTCCGTAAAAAGGCCAAAAGGGTTTCCTTCCTCGCGTTAACATATGACCCACCTGATCTTTTTTTTTTGTGCAATACTTCCAGATTCTAATCTTCCTGGAGGACAGATAAGGTCGGTGACTCGGTATCATCAATTGGTTCTGTTGACCCGGCCATTCAATTTAAATTTCTGACTGGGACTGTGGGAGATTACTACAATTATTTAGGTTTACGAAAAACTTTAAATAACATTTTTGTTGAATTGGTCGCTGGAAGATTACATCAGGGGACATGAAAGCCACGGGCTCCCTTTATTTTTTGGTTTAAACAAAAATCAACCACTTAATAAGCTCAAGCTTTGATTGAAAGCCACAACGCAATCATACAAGACGGCCGTAGCTCCGAAAATGAGGAAAGCGTCTTCTCCCCATCCCCCTTACACGAACCCAACAAAACAGGTCTCTAATCTCCAATATGAACTAAGCAAGCGCCCTAGCAAAAATCGTTCTGTCTTGAGCTATGTCAAAACTGCATTCAAAAGTGTGGTTGGAGCCTTTACAATTTTGCTTCCCAGGAAAAGCAAGGCCGACGACAGTGTAACTGATGCAGGCAAAAGCAACAAGCAAGTCGGAGGGATATCCTGTAAGTTGTCATCTTAATTTTCGCTCAATCTCCATGTATATCTCAAAAGAAGTTGCTTGCTTGGAGGGCTGGCGCGTATTTCACAGAACATGTCATGCTGTGTACCCTTTTCCTAAAGAGAGACAAGCTCTCTCCATGATATACAAAACAATTACCCAGTTTAATCAATTAAGTGTGATGAAAATACTCGTAGTTTGGCTATGAAATTACAGCATTCCAGGAATTTTTGAAGTAGAGAAAAGTCGAATGACATCAAAAGTCAACCTTTATTCTCTGATTGTTTTTCAACAATTTATTGCATCAGACACTAATCCTCCTTACAACCTGCAGTTTCAACTGATCTTTCAACAGGAAGTAAGAGTTCATCGGTATTCAAGTCCTCTAGTACCTATGGATCTTCCAGTGCCACAAGTGGAATGGTTGGGGAAGGTGGTTTCTCCATTCAAGAGATTTTTAAGATGACCGATAATTTCTCGCCTGCAAATAAGATTGGAGACGGTAGCTTTTCTACCGTATACAAGGGGAGGCTCAGGGATGGATCTTTTGTTGCAGTGAAGCGTGCTCAAAAGGTATATTACGACAGAACAAGAGATGCGACTTCAGTAATCCTTAAATCAGTTTCTGTTTTTCTGGTTAGATGTGAATATCATAACAAAAAAGAAAAAAAAAAGGGAAGAAAGTGAACTCTTGTTTATTTTTTTAGAAGCATAGAATTGGTCCATCTGCTACCGCTGTTGGTAATTACTTGAAGCTGTGTCGCAGAACACATATGACAGGCGTTTGTTACTGGAGTTCCAGAATGAAGCAATTACCCTGTCCAAGATTGAACATCTGAATTTGGTGAGATTTTATGGATACGTGGAGCAAGGAGATGAGCGAATCCTTGTGGTTGAATATGTTGGCAATGGAAATCTTCGAGAACATCTGGATGGTAAGTGAAGGAGCAGTAAGTTTTCAAATTCCAACAAATTGATTTTAGTCTGTAAGATCCATCAGATACAGGGTACAAGCCCTTCAATGTTTTTCAACTGTTAATACATGGTTATCACACTACAATTGCAGGTTGTTATGCCAGAAGCTTAAAGCTTATAGTTATAACACCCAATTATTACCAATTCGCTTTCCTTTTTAACAATCAATTGAAAATGTATTTCAGCAGCAGAAAAAGTACTCCTGTAACTATTTACTAATGTGTTTAGGATGGCATTGCACGATGCAGGTAAGAAAGGAAGTATACTTGAAATTGCTGAACGGCTAGATATTGCGATTGATGTGGCTCATGCAATCACTTATCTTCACACGTATACAGGTACAAGCTTGTTTTCATTCAAAGTTTGTGCTGATCTGATTCAATCATACAACATTAGCAGCATTCAATTCTGGATGGATGTTGCATTTAGTTTATATTTGGTATCAGTGAATGGATTTATAATCTCAAATGTAAGTAGCTTGCTGGTTTGAAATTTTCCAGCAAGTGTGGTTATAAAGCATTATTAAAAAGCTTAGCATAACTGTTTTGAGATGTGTATCTGTTCACTTATTTGGAACATTTTCATGATTCATATTCTGGATCATAGAAGCTTTCAGAAATCTGAATTTCACTTGTTTAATTGACAGATCCTCCAGTAATCCACAGAGACATAAAAGCATCGAATGTTCTCATCACAGAGAAACTCCGAGCCAAAGTGGCAGACTTTGGGTTTGCGAGATTGACCACCGAATGTTCTGATGCTACTCACATTTCTACTCAAGTCAAAGGAACAACAGGCTACTTGGATCCTGAATACTTGAGGACATATCAACTCACTGAAAAGAGTGATGTCTACTCTTTCGGTGTGCTTCTTGTTGAACTGATGACAGGAAGACACCCGATTGAACAAAAGAGATCGTTAAAAGAGAGAGTCACCATAAAATGGGTAAGAATTGGAGCATCCCCAGATATTTCATCTTTAGATATGACAAGCTATGAATTAACACCTGGATATCTGTACACATTGCAAACATTCTGTCACCAAGAATTTAGGAATGGTAGCATTTGCAGTCAGGGCCATCAAGGTATCATTCATTCTATCAGTCGAGGGAACATGGACAGCTTGTTTTAGTTTCTGAATTAGATTTCCGGGTTCACATATGCTAGGCAATTGATTCTGGTATATGAGTTAATACTTGCATTACAGCAGTGTCGCAACTTGCCAGTCCTGCAAATACAGCATAATCTGCAGTGCAAGTATATTGTTTACTCCCATCAAACCATATATAGCATTCATGCCTGGTTCACATAGATTTGATCACATTTTGGAAACATGTCTATTAGAAGGTGCTTGCATTCGATAAATACTATCATGCTGATCTTTGGGTTCACGTTTCTATCAACCAGCCTGCTGGGTTATAATAACCATAAATATTATTGGTACAAATATTAGAAAAATGTGGTTTAGTCTTGACAGTAGGGAAGGGAAATGATGGATGATACATGGATTCAAGTTCTGAAGCCGCTTGATAACAATATTGTTCATCTGTCTTTCATGCTGAAGATGAGTTTTGAGAATTCCTCTGCTCAGAAGGTCTCGGCTCATTTTCTGCTTTTACTATGCCTTTGTACCAAATAATCCACAAATTAATCCTGATTTCTTATCTGCATTCTTTTGGTTAGTACTTACAAATTCTCCCTCAACTCAAAACTTCCGTTGGCAAGGTTCTATTTAAAATAGAAAAAAACTTAGTGCATGGATATCAAGGGAAAGTTATATTAAACAAATCAAATTCTTGCTTAAAACAATTTTATGTGTTCATAGGATAGGATATACAATATTTGGTAACTGGCCCATCAATGCAAGCTATGTGGATTATATAGGTAACATGTTGAACATCGCACGGGTGGAGCTCGACCAAAAGAATCCACTTCCTGTGTATGGGACATCCATGTGCTGTTGCTGTATGTAGATTAATGAGAATACCATCATGCATAAGATGTTGCTATCATAACATTATGATGTAATGCGCAAGAACACCTTTCCTGTGCAGGCAATGCAGAGTTTAAAAGTAGGAGATGCCATTTTTGTCATGGATCCATTACTAAGGAGGAGTCCTGGATCAACCATGGCAATGGAGAAGGTGCTTAAGTTAGCAAGCCACTGCCTGGCACCTTCAAAACAATCAAGGCCTTCCATGAAGGACTGCAGTGAAGTGCTATGGGGAATTCGAAAAGACTTGAGAGCAAGTGGTTCATCTTCTTCTGCTTTCATTTCTCACCAATCTGCAGACTTTCCTAAGAGAAATGAAAAAAAGAGTCGAGAAGCAGCATTTGGTATTGAAGATGATGGGGGCTATAAATTCATTTCTGCATGAAGCGGTAATTTATGGGATTTGCTTGTCGATTCTCTTCTGTAAATTTCTCGTGAGGAAAAATGAGAACCATCCTACGCATAATATTCATGCTGATAGCCGATAGGCACGAAATATAGATGAACCCCCCCCCCCAAAAGGAACCGCCAAGACCTCTTGTGGGAGAGGGACATGAGTGTCAGTTAAGCCGTGTTAAGTGGATGGTCTCTCCACGTCGGATACCCCATAGTTATATTTAACAGGTTGTATAGAATCCAAATTCTTGAACTGAGTGGTTGTGCCTTTGACATTTGCAATCTCTTTGGCATCAGTAACCTCGCTGTAAGCTAATTTTGTTTAATTGTTATTCTAACGGAAGTACTGAAAGACACCTCAAATCCTGTCTGCATTCATTCTATTAACAGGGGATTTTCTCTCTGTCAGCCTTCGTGTCTGTCTTTTGCGACAGAAACGCCATGACAGGTTAACTGGTTCTTAATTTTGTTCGATGACTCTGAATTTGGCTGGGTGCAGTATCGAATGATCAAAAGCTCCCAAGGCTGATGATATGGAGAAGAGAACTGGAATCTTGCAACAGATATTTAAGAGTGTGTTTGGTAGTGTGGTTACGGTTGTTTTTTAAATAGCTTTTCATGTCAAAATACATATAAATAATGTTTTTTATTTTATAAAAATTATTTTTAATATCAACACATCAAAAATAATTTTAAAACATTAAAAATATATTAATTTAAAGTTAATAAAAAATAAAAAAATTTTAAATTTTATTAAAAATATTTTTGAAACAAACAAACAACCCTAATTAAAATCACGAGTGAGAAAAGGCTGGCTGATTTAACCATTCACGGCTCTTCTCCATAAAGACCCCTCTTAAGAATCCTGTGACCATGACATGACCCATCTGCTCGTGTGTGGAGCCGACCTGTGGAGAGTGAAGTGATAAATACATTTGAGATCCGGATTTCGAGCCATCTTAGGTGTTCGCGCTTTCACACGATGCCGCCACATGTACCTGACCGCCTCCCCTATCTCCAATAACGTGCCGTGTCTCCCCACCCTTCACTCACTCCCATGCTCGCTCGCTCGCTCGCTCACTCCCTCATGTGACTTGAGATTCAAATAAAGGCAAAAGAAGGAAAGAAACCTCTCTCGCCTCTTCTCCAATTACGCAGATTTTTTCCCCTTGCCTATACGTTCACATTTTGTCCTTTTCCCTTCAAATATCTCAGCCTTTCCGCATATTTTCACTTTTCCTCGATTAGAATTAGACCCCACCCCTCTCTCTACAAAATAAATATCTCCTCTCCTTGATTTTTCTCCAACTTGCTTCGCTGATTGCCAAAAACTCTCGCTCTCTCGCTCGCTTTTTTAAAAAAAACTTTGAAAAGCTTATTGAGAATCAGTTGGGATTTTTGAGGATCGATAATGGCTCCTGCTAGTGTTAAGCCCAATAGTGCTGGCGCTGCTACTAGTACAGCAACAGTGTCCGCGGTTTCTTCTTCTAAAGTACCTCCAATCGCACGCCCATTAGCTGGTGAACCAGAAGAGGTAGCATCAAATATAAATTACCATGCACAATTCAGTCCTCATTTCTCTCCTTTCAAGTTCGAACCTGAACAAGCCTACTTTGCCACTGCTGAAAGCGTCCGCGATCGCCTCATTCAAGTAACTAACTCTCTTTTTTTATTATTAATATTAATTTCGCAAACTGTTTGTTTGTTTTTGTGGATATGATAAATTGATTGATGGCGCAGCAATGGAATGAGACTTATGTTCATTATCACAAAGAGGATCCAAAGCAGACTTACTATTTGTCAATGGAATATCTTCAAGGACGAGCTTTGACTAATGCAATTGGGAATCTTGACATTCAAGATGCTTATGGTGAGGCATTGAATCAGTTAGGGCATCAGCTTGAGGACATTGTTGAGCAGGTTATCATTTCTTCCTCTTCTTTACATCAAGCTTTCTATTATTATTTACTGGATTCTAATAATTGGTTTAATGGAATTAGTTGGAAATTTTAATTGAATTCCCAATGCAGGTTGGATTAGAACTCCACAAGCAATGACAAGTAGATGATACATTTTTTTAAAAAAATATTAATGCTAATCCTATTCTAAGATAACCAGACGTGGCCAAAATGAATCTAGTTACTCTTGTTGGCCGGTGAACTGTCTTGAGAGGAAACTTGCAAGTTTGCATTTACGGTGGAGTTCAGTTTAACATTTGTCTAATTGAGTTAAAATAAGTAAAATGTTTAGTAATGTGATTTTGTAGGAGAAAGATGCTGCACTTGGAAATGGGGGTCTAGGAAGACTTGCTTCATGTTTTTTAGACTCGATGGCAACGTTGAATTTGCCAGCATGGGGATATGGTCTGAGGTACAGATATGGGCTGTTCAAGCAGCGGATCACCAAAGAGGGCCAAGAAGAAATTGCTGAGGACTGGCTGGAGGTTTGTTTGGTTGCGCTTTACACTGCTGTGATAAATGTTGTATATTTTATAGAAAGTTGTTGATGCTTTTGTTCTTCTTCCTTTTACTGGATTTGCGCAGAAGTTCAGTCCTTGGGAAATTGTCAGGCATGATGTTGTATTTCCTGTCAGGTTTTTTGGTCATGTGGAGGTTAATCCTGATGGATCGTAAGTGCTAATTTGATTGTAAAGTTTTTTTTTTTAAAAAAAGAATTGAATAGATTATCGTTCAATTTAATGTGGTTTCAGGTTGCCTTCATGGATGAAGGGACCAGAATTTCTTTTTTAGTGTGCTTTTCTTTCTCATGCTTATGTTCATTTTGCTTTTTTTAAGATATGGAGCTTACTGCGTGATTGTTTCATGTTGTATATAAAATACAGCCGAAAATGGGTTGGTGGTGACATTGTGCAAGCTCTAGCCTATGATGTGCCAATTCCAGGATACAAAACCAAGAACACCATTAGTCTTCGTCTCTGGGAAGCAAGAGCTTCTTCTGACGACTTCAATCTATTTCTATTTAATGATGGACAGTATGAATCCGCTTCACAGCTTCATTCTCGAGCTCAGCAGGTTGGTGTTTCAACTATCACATCCGAAAGGATGCTCTGGCCAGCATTTTTGGCTTATTTTTTAAGAACAGACCCCACTCAGGAAACCAAAGTGGACCTTGTTTCTCTCTTTTTGTCAGTTTGTTGCTTATTGGAGATTAACATTCTTTCAGATTCAATAAAGTATGTGCATCCGTGCAGATTTCACATGTTTTCTGAAACACTAGTTTAAAAATTGTGCATATGCAGATTTGTGCTGTTCTTTATCCTGGGGATGCTACAGAAAATGGAAAACTTTTGCGGCTGAAGCAACAATTCTTTCTGTGCAGTGCTTCACTTCAGGTTGGCAACTTACTTTTGATATTTGTTCTTCTTTAGTGTTAATGTGGCTTCATTCCTCATAGTTTTATGTATGCCTTAGCATCTAAGTCTGCCATCATGCCTTGAAAGTGGCGAGGAGAGGAAAAGGGGTCTAGGGGTTACACTTAAAGAATTTTTACCAGAATAGTTATCTCTTTGCATTCTGGACATATCTGGTAAAGTGGGCACTTCACTTTTTTTTTTTTTTTGCTGCACTGTTACTGCATCTTACTTCATGAAAGGCAATGGTAGCCACTTTTTGTCAAAAGGGAATCTGCAATCAGCCGTTGTGCATGCTGAATCAAACTAATGGGATGCCAACTTTCTTGTTAAAGGAAACCCAGAGTACTTTTAGATTTATTGCTCCAGGAGAAAATTAACGTTTTCTAGGATTTTATGCTGCTTTTCACTCTCAAATGATGTGAAGTTGCAGTTGACTATAGAGAATTTAATCGGATTTTTTTTTTCCAAACTGCAACTCACTTTAATGTTCTACAATGTCTTTCCTGTTACAAGCACCACTATGATATCTGTTGAAGGATAACTTCTCTTTTTGTTGAAATGCAATAACTACAAAGTTCAGTTTCTTGTGCTTCAAATCTCCATGACAGTTAACCCTGATGTTGGAATCAATTGCAGGATATTATTCTTAGATTCAAGGAGAGAAAAAATGAGAACGGATCATGGAACTGGTCTGAATTTTCTAGCAAGGTCGCTGTACAACTGAATGATACTCATCCTACTCTTGCAATTCCAGAGCTGATGCGATTGTTGTTGGATAATGAAGGACTTGGATGGGATGAAGCTTGGGATGTCACAACTAGGTGCCTTTTTTCAGGATTTAATTTTGTTTTCCAGCTATATTTTTCATCTTGCAACTTCTGGTCATGCCTTTCCATGCATATTTTATTCGATTCATTGAATATTTTGCATCAATATTTTAAACAGGACAGTTGCTTATACCAATCATACAGTCCTTCCTGAAGCACTGGAAAAATGGTCACAGTCTGTAATGTGGAAGCTTCTCCCACGGCATATGGAAATCATAGAAGAGATAGACAAGAGGGTACATCACCTTTTTTTCTCCTCCTTTTTCTCCACATCTGTTTTTGCAGTATTGCGATCTGGGAATAAAATATGAAAATCTTGCAGTTCATCACAATGATACGCACCACTCGACCTGATCTTGAGAGCAAGCTTCCTAGTATGTGCATCTTGGATAATAATCCTCAGAAACCAGTTGTGCGGATGGCAAATCTATGTGTGGTATCTTCACATAAGGTAAGAGGTCATTTGGAAATCTAATCACACAGTAGCTAACTATATCCATTAAGTGTCTCTTAACTCCTCCAAATAATGATTGGGCCTGATAGGATTATTTGGTCACCTTTCAACTGCAAACATAAGTCATCTCTTGCTTGGCATGCCATAATTTCTCCCTGAGGGTAGATCTTTCACCTTAAATTTAAATTTCTCTTGATTAGAAAACAAAATCATCACAGATGTAGACTACAAATTAGAGCCCAAATACCTAGTGTTGCAAGATAATGCTAGTGGTTTCTTGTTTGCAACATACATAATGGTAGTTTCTTTACCCGTTTGTCATCAATCTTTTGAGAATTTATTAGAATATTTTAATTCTAAATTAGAATGTAGAATGATTTTCTAATAATATGATTTTTTTATCACATTACACGAGATTGCCCCATGGATGCATTCGGCAACCAGGGGTCATGGACCAACCATAAAACCCTGTTTAGAGTTGTAGAGTTGTTGATGTTTGTAATGATCAATCATAGAAGAAAAAATGTGAAGTAGGATGTTTTGTGATTTCTTGAGCCCCTAAACATCCACATACAAGTCACTTCTAAGCTGAACCTGGCTTCATCTGAAACTCCTTTGATAAATTTGAAAAACAAATTCTTAATTTCTATACTTTGTGATTTCTTACATATAGGTGAATGGTGTAGCTCAGTTACACAGTGATATATTAAAGGCTGAGCTTTTTGCAGACTATGTCTCTATATGGCCAAAAAAGTTCCAAAATAAAACCAATGGAATCACTCCTCGCCGGTGGCTTCGCTTTTGCAGTCCTGAGCTCAGTAATATAATTACAAAATGGTTGAAAACTGACCAGTGGGTTACCAACCTTGACCTACTTGTAGGTCTTCGAGTGGTGAGTACTTACAATCCGTGTGAATTCTGTACATGGGATGGTTTCTTGCTATTGTAATGGATCCAGATTCAATACTGATGCTTCCTCCAAAAGTTTGCTGAAAATGCAGACTTACAAGCTGAATGGTCATCTGCCAAGATGGCTAATAAGCAGCGTTTAGCACAGTACATATTGCGAGAAACAGGTGTGAGCATTGATCCAAATAGTCTTTTTGACATACAAGTCAAGCGCATCCATGAATATAAGAGACAGTTGATGAATATTTTGGGTGCAATATATAGGTACAAGAAACTAAAGGTACAAAATACATAACATCCTTTTCATTCTGATTTGTGCTTATTATTCAAATTAAAGAGTTTGTAGACCAAAATAAGATTATTTCAGCATGGATCATCTATTGTCATCATTGTAATCCACCTGTACAACTTCACCTATTACGTGTGATCATGATGATACAATTTGTGGCCGTGGTCTTTAAATTCTTCTATTTTCTTACCATTGTGTGGTTGGGAGAAAGAACATGCATTGTCTATCTCTAAACTTCCCTTAAACTGAACTATGGCAGGAGATGAGCACTGAAGAGCGGAAGAAAACAACTCCACGTACCATTATGTTTGGAGGAAAAGCATTTGCAACGTATACAAATGCTAAAAGAATTGTAAAGCTGGTAAATGATGTTGGCACTGTTGTCAATACCGATCCTGAAGTCAATAGTTATTTAAAGGTATGTTGTTTTTTACATTTGATCTTTCTGAAAATAAGTTTTTACCGTCTGCAAACACTGAAATACATCTCCAGCAGTAGGAAAACAAGGCAGCTACACTGTTGACAAAAATGATTTTTTGCCATTATTATGGGGTTAAAACTTTGAACACAAGTCAAGACCCCCAGATTGGTTGAACCAGTTGACCTTAGATCGGAAAAATGTCAACAAAAAAATGCCCCACTGATGGTGGATGCGCAATATACTGAATCAAGTAGTCTTAAATGGCACGGACTTCCTATTAGACTAATCCACTTTGAATTTTGGATTTTCCAAAAGCTTGTTTATCTTTTTAATTATTCTTAGTTGCTTCTGTAAACAAGTTGTGTTATGCAATTTACTTGGATTTTTGGATTCTTTCTCCATTTTTCTCATCCAGGAAAGGTAGCACATTTTTTGTCACCTCAGTAATTGAATTTTCTGTAGTCTGTGTATAAAGAACCCAACAGTTTCTTTCCCATAAGGATTGAGACATTTTGAAATCTTCAGATGTTATTAACCTTCTCATCTTTCATTTATCCCTTGATTAACTTCTGTATGTGCTTCTACTATTTTGATTTTGCAAGCCAGTGTGTTTGTGTGTTTCAGCTTGCTCAATGAGATTTTGGTTTGTGTGTGTACTTTATTGAATATTTGTTTTCATCCATGTGGCATATTTAAACCTATGTACCATGAATGACTGAATTTGCAGGTAGTATTTGTTCCAAATTACAATGTATCTGTGGCAGAGATGCTTATTCCTGGAAGTGAGTTGTCACAGCATATCAGCACAGCAGGCATGGAAGCAAGTGGCACCAGCAACATGAAGTTTGCACTCAATGGTTGCCTTATAATAGGAACCTTGGATGGCGCTAATGTTGAAATCAGGGAAGAAATAGGAGAGGAGAATTTCTTTCTCTTCGGTGCAACAGCAGATGAAGTCCCCAGACTGCGCAAGGAAAGAGAGAATGGATTGGTAAGAAACTAGCAGTTTCAGATCAACAAACATTCGTCTATATAATATGAATTACCTGACACTTGATGAAGAATCTATGAAGGGCATCTATTGATTGAAAGACTACTACTCATCCTAGTCAGAGAAATGTAGCTAGAGCATTAGTCTTGAAGCTGGTAACTTACTAGAGCCAGAAACTTGGACTAGAGCAGTAGGATTTAGTAGCAAGTCAAAAATGATAAAACCATACTGGAGACGTTGCTTTTTAAAAGGAGTCATATTTCAATTAAATGATGTTTATTGCAAGGAGCTTCCTTGAATTGTTTGAATCATGTGCCTGACTGCCTGCACTGCTTCAAAAGAAGAAATCTGAATGACTTCCTTGTGAAATAGGATGAAGAATATAATGCTCCACATCATTTCTTAGCTTAATCTAACCCCCCTACTACCTTTCCTTGAAAGTGTTAGTATACAGGTGTTTCTAGGACCTTATTCTCTTGTCTAACACTAGTCCTTGCTGATTGCACAGTTTAAACCAGATCCTCGGTTTGAAGAGGCCAAGATGTATATAAGAAGCGGAGCATTTGGAAGCTATGACTACAACCCACTTCTTGAGTCTCTAGAAGGGAACTCTGGTTATGGACGTGGAGATTATTTTCTTGTTGGCCATGATTTCCCAAGCTACATGGATGCACAGGAAAGAGTAGATGAAGCTTACAAGTAAGGAATTGCTTTCCCTAGTTTCACATTTCATCAGTTTTAATGTTTTAAGGTATATATTCTAGTATTACTATGTCTTATATGCGATATAGCGTCCATCACAACAAAAAATTCTTTTGTAACTCACTTGACATGATCGCTGTTTTCTCAGTCATGGTTCTATATCCAATATTGCTTGAAACTTTAAGCTGGTTGACAAATATGTCACCCACTCAATAGCGCAAGCATAGCTAGAAAGCCAGCTCCTTTGCCAATATTTTTTAGCCATTTATTAAGAGAATTGCAGGCTACAAAAGAAGACGGAAAGCATTGGCCAAAACCAAATGCATGAACTAAAATGGAAAAGAGATAGCAAGAAAATGTTAAAAAAACTAACTCCGCCTGCACTTTGACTTTTGCTACAATCTTGCGCAAGAGAGATTATTTGACTTGTAAAAGTTACAGAATGGCCCTGACCTCTAAAATTTGCCTATGTTTTGCTTGCAGGGATCGTAAGAGGTGGTTGAGGATGTCTATACTTAGCACCGCTGGCAGTGGCAAATTCAGCAGTGATCGGACAATTTCCCAATACGCCAAGGAAATCTGGAACATAGAGGAGTGCCGGGTACCATAATTGCTACCACAACCACACGCTGTCGTTCAATTTATGATGTATATGGTTGTAGTCAGGTCAAGTGAGCAAATAAAGGGAGGATAACAAGACAGGGACCCTATCTTTCTATCAAAACATGAATCTGTAGAAAAATATCAATAAACCAGATGTCACGCTTCTGTGATACTTTTTCTTATGAACTATATTTTTCCTATTTTACCACAGCGTTCTACTTTTCTAGCAAGTAATGATGTCAATATATTTACATAATGCGGTTATCCCCGGTTGCTTGATGGAAGAAAGGAAGAAAAAACACAAGTAATTCAAATAAGAAAACACTTTCTCATGCTAGGGGAAGGAACAGAGATGGGTTTGATAGCCATCACACTAGGCAAAATGGAGTTGTAACCCAACGGTCAACAACAGATCCTTACAGGTAATCACAAGGAGAACATGCCTAGCTCCTGTACAACTGGTTAGCGTTTTTCTCTTTTTTCTTTTCACCTCTTTCCAAATTTCTTGCACTAGTCATTTTAAACATTAATCCATTCATCACTATATTATTCTACAAAAACAAGTCTCTTATGTAAAACAGAGAACCTTCAATGTCTAAGTTAACAAAACGTAGGAGGAAAATAATGTAAAAGAAGAGTGAAAACGAAGGAGAACGCATGCTGGTCTATGTAAGTGGATTTGTTGTGTTTTATACCAGGTT
>Ga0325410_1002394_pt1 | contig 21023 bp, 4 predicted proteins | sample PopdelMetagenome_16_FD_206182 | JGI IMG/M metagenome (GOLD analysis project Ga0325410, IMG submission 206182) | Populus deltoides microbial communities from Bellville, Georgia, United States - Xylem-PdIQD-R3 | ecosystem: Host-associated > Plants > Phyllosphere > Stem > Wood/Secondary xylem... | reverse complement strand
AAAAAAATATTATTTTAATATATTTTAAAATAAATAATATTTTAAAAAATAATATTTTTTTAAATATCCGTCAAAGATTATTGGTATTATTCTCGCATGAATAATTGTAATAAAATTGGATGTCTCAGATAGTCCTCTGGCAAGTGCATCGTCAAGCCAGCCATAAGGGAATATTATAAATTAAATATTTTTATAATAAAAGTTTTTAAAAGTTGTTTTAGTGACATCCATGTAAAATTTTAAAAAACTATAAATTATATTTTTTTATAATTAAAAAAATTAAAGTAAATGCGTTGATTACACAAATACTTAAAAAATTATTGTCGAAACAACAACATCTTACTACAGTACCAAAGAGATCCTAACTAAGACTTCCCTGCCTCCTCGGTTGAGCCCAGAGCCCCGGACAATCCAGTGGTAAGAGCCACATAGCGAGGCTCTCCACCTTCCGTGTCAAAATCTACGCCATCCAAAATGGCATCACCGGTGGCCATGAATTTGAGCGTCCACTGAGAAAGCTGTTCTATAAATATTCTGCTACACTCCTGCTTTGATGTCCACACTGTGTTTTAAAATTTTTTTTAATTTTTTAATTTTTTTTAAAAAAAATTTTAATTAAAATTTTTTTTTTCATATTATTTTGATGCATTAGTATAAAAAATAATTAATATTATTTTAATGAATTTTCAAGTAAATCATATTCTCAAACATACCTGCAATATAGCCACCAATTAATATATACAAGACGAATTTTACATTTAATTTTTTAAAAACTTACATGTGTTTTAATTAATTTTATAAAACTTAAAAATTAATAATTAAATAAACCTTCACACTCGAAAAATTCAAGACCTGCTACACTCCAGAATCCAGATTACATTTAATCTTTTTAATAGAGCCACTCGGTTGTCCTTGAGAACTTCCCTTTGCATACGAGATGTTCTTGGGACAGATTGCCCCTTGTAGGAACTGTATTGCTTACACAAACCGATTATCTCTGTTTAATTTGCAAGTTTTGACTGATGGATTTACACCTTATGTGTCAACACAGTCAACTGGTTATGCTTGAGAGTTTAAGACAAGCAGTAAATATCTAGTTCATTTTTATACCTACAATTTGTGGTTGTGTTGTTAACCTAAATATTTTCATTTTTAATATATATATATATATATGTGTGTGTGTGTGTGTTAGATTTATAAGATTATCTAGTGGTTAGGTAAATCATAATTATTATGTTATCTTCCTGGTCATGAATAATTATTAAAAAAATAGTAAACAAAAAAAAAATCAACAATAACAAATAAAAAAAATGAATGTTTGTCAATATTTTTAAAAGGTCTCAACGATCTTATTTAATAACAAAATAAAAATTAAATAAGAATGAGAAAACATCATGAAGAGAAAAAAAAAGTCAATCACCAGCAAATAAAACGTTGAATAACAAATTGAAAAAAAATCAAATTTTTTTTAAAAAAACTTGACTTTAGTCAGCATGCTAAATTGGCGTCCTACGTGTGAGGTCGAGATAACCTCGTACAAAAAAAAAAACAAATAGAACAATGGAGGTTGAGTCTTAAGAAAACTAAACAATGAAAGACAAAAGAAAAAAAAAACTTAAAAAACATTAAAAAAAACCTTGAGTCAACTGAGGTTAATTTGACTAACTCGTTACCCGGATATAAGATCGAGATAACCTCATAAAAACCAAATAAAAAAAATCACAAAATTGATGGCTCAATAATTTGATGTCGAAGGATGAAACTAAAAAATAAAACTAAAAACGATCAAGGTCAAATCAAGTTAACATTCAAAACTTATAACTCAAGTCATGAGACCAAGTAACCCTATAAAAGGCAAACCCACAAAAATCACAAAAGCAAAACTCCCAATTATATATATATAAAATTAAAAACAAAACAAATAGTAATAAGAAGAATTATAATCAAATCTGACATAAAAATTAAATAAGATAAAACAATGATGAGCAAAATTAAAAAATAAAATAAATCAAGAAAAATAGATATAAAAAACAACAAAAAAAATAAAAACCATATTTTATATAGAAAATAAATAAAATAACATAATAAGGGATGAAATTAAAAACAAAATAAATCAGGAAAATGATATAAACAAAAAAAAAGCAATCAAATGAATACCGAAATTTAAAAACAATTCTAATTTTTTAAAATAAATAGTACTTAAAAAAACAAAAAACCAAATCTGAAGCGATACTCTAAAAAAAAAAGGCTCAACATGAGAATCGAGGAGAAAGAAAATAAAAAAAAGAATAAGAAGAGAAGGTCATCGACTCTAAACCTCTTATCTATTCCACACACGCACCACACAGGTATGAAGGGGCAGCCAAAGAGATTCAAATGACGTTCTGAAAACCAATGTTTGGCCATTAGACGGTGTTGCACTCGCTACCCACACATTGATACACACACTTTTTTAATAATATTTATATTTATTAAAAATATCAAATTATTTTTCAAAGAACTTGATTAAAAAAAAACATGATAAAAAGAAAAAAATAATAATGGAATCTAGTTTAGCAAAATTTGCTTTTAGATATAATTTAGTCGTTTTACCTTTTAAAAAAAAGTTAAAAAGACTAAATAATTCTTGCATGAAAGTTTAATTTTTTTTATTTCTATAAAAATTAAGTTATTTTACAGTGCAAAAATTTAAAATACCAATTAATCTATCCCCATTCTATTTAGCAATACTAACTGAACCTGTAAAATGACCATTTTGCTATCCGGTCTTCAATTCACTGGTTGTTAACTTGCAATAGTAAAATACTGATTTTTTTAATTAGTTTTTTTTTTAAATCGATGATTAAATATATATTTGTATCTTGTTTTATCTTGTTTATTATTAACTAAACAAAATATAAAAAAAATTATTTTATCTTATATAATATTATGATCAGGCATAATTACTTTCATGTCCTCATACTGTGTCGTCTCTTTTATATAAACTGTTTTTTAAATCCCCCAAGGGTATGCATGAATGTGCTTAATTAACCTACATGTCCATGGCCTCATGCACGTTTATATATATGTTGCGGATATCTCTGTTCATCGGAGGCACATAACTCGAGAAAGCCCATATATACGATTCAATTCCATGGTCTGTCCCTGGTTATTTATATTGTGATTTGCTTATGGAACAAGAGGCATAAAACTTGAGAAAGATCCACAAGAAATCGGCCGGGGATAGTGTGGATTCAAGATTCTAGCTAGTTACATAGATCGGCCGGGGAATTATGCATGCAAGTGGCCCTAAACCCACAGAATTCTCATTTTCATTGAGGTGCGTAATTTAAGAAATATGTTAAAGTAATACAAATCGACAACAGAAAAAATTAATATAAACATAAGAGAAAAAAAAACTAGAGTTTTTATTAATTTATTTATTCTAAGATGTTTATTTTAATCTAAATAAAAAGATATTATAATATAAGTCAAACTAAAAATATTATTTTATTCTTAATAAATAAATTAAATTAAATTAATATATTTGTAGAAACACAAATTTTCTACCAATCAAATTTCACCACGTGTTATTTTATTTTAAAAAAAATAAAATAAAATTGAAATATATGACATGAAAAATAAATAAGTCTTCATATATTTCTTAGCCAATAAAAGGTTGACAATTGGGGTGGGATATTCAAAATATCTTATTATGAATACAAGATCCCGTCAAGATATCTTGTCATAAATGTAAGATCCCGTCAATAAATATCAACCAATGAAATTATGCCATGTGGCATTGGAAAATAATCTGAGAGCTCCTGCAGATCTCTATAAATAGAGGGCCTCAACCTAAAGAAAAATTGGAGGATTCTGGGAGATACAAATTTTATTTAAGACAAGCTCTGCAAGCAAGAAAGCTCTCTCACTCTCTTTCTCTCTCTCTCTTCAAGCAAGGAAACTCTTTTAAAAGTTATCAAGTTTCCTTTATCTATGAATAAAGTTACTTTTCAAAGTATCAAATCATCATATCTCGCTTCGCAATACATGTTCAAATTCGTGTTCTTACAAAACACAAATCTTGACTTAATTTCTCAAATAAATCAAGTCATCGTATATCAAATTCAAGGAACAATCAGATGATTGTCATATTCTTTTGAAAGAATATATTAATTAGATAGAGATTATACCCGGTTATATATTTAATAAAATCATATATTTATATACATATGCTTGTTTAAACAATATTATTTAATTTATGTATTATTTAGCATTTTAGACATATATAATCAGACTAGCGTTTTAAGTAGAGGCATCAGGAACACTTGCCCAGATCCAAAGAAATCTAAGTGAAAAAGGAAGCGCAAAGCCTTGGACAGAATTTGTAGCCATCTAAACAAGTCAGCAAGAAAGCTCCCCCCACCAGCTTCGTTCCAACCATAGTCCCAGACGTGTTATTTAACCAAAGAAAAAAAAAGACAGATTAACAGTCCAAATCAAAGAAATGTTGAAGTACAGATGATCACACCTACATCATCATCAGGCATCTTTTCTTTCTGTGTTTAAAATTGTGTTTGAAAGTTTTTAAATTTTAAAAAATTTTAAATTAATTTTTTTTTATATTTTTATGATAATTTTAATGAGCTGATATAAAAAAATTAATATATTTTTAAATAAAAAATAATTTTATAAAATATCATGTATAATATAGGTTATGAAAACCAATGCATAGAGAAGTTAACATTAATTGCAGCCAGAAATTAAAAGCAACGTTTGAAACAACGTTTATCTGATCATAACTATTCAAAGTGAAATCGGAAAAGAAAAGTAAAAAAAAAAAGAGAGAGAACAATAATCTTTTTTTAAATTCCTCAGAGGGGAGCTTCGTATCGCTCCCGAGTAAAGAGGCGCAAAGATACACGCAGTATGTTCGATAATACCGCGTACAAAAATGTGCAACTTTCCCCATCACATCAGCTCTTAATTGATCAGTCAAGAGTCCCAATGGTTTTACTGACTACTGTTTAAGTTCACAGCAGCTAGCTAGGACATGACCATGACGATTTGGAGCCTGAAATCCATGCCCTTTCATCTATCAATAGGGCACGTAAGAAAGCTTCCGGGAACCTTTTGCCCCTACTGTTTAAGTTCACAGCAGCTAGCTAGGCATGCACATGACCATGACAATTTGGAGCCTGAAATCCATGCCCTTTCATTTATCAACAGGGCACGTAAAAAAGCTTTCGGAACCCTTTTGACATGAAAGTCATATTCCTTATCTTTTGGCATGAAATATCCAGAAGAGACCCTATTGATTTTTCGATTTGATGGTTAAAGTTTGATTATTTCACTATATATATATATTTTCATCACTCAAACCCTAGACAAGACCATCACATATATACCTCAAGACCCTCATCTTTTTTTTTAACAGCAAGACCCTAAGTTAAAGTCTTGTCTAGATTTCCACAGCCTCTATCCAGTTCGAGATCCGCAACTGCATTTTACGTATCGATCACACCCTAGTCTATGTTAAAGTCTTGTCTAGATTTCCAAATCAAAACCCTAAGCAACAATTGGTATCAGGCAGCTTCGCAGGAGGGAGAAAAAGAACCAATGGTTAACGAGGTGAAACAAACTAACAAAGCCAAATCAAACACCAGGTAAAAGCGGTCGGCTTGGCTTGGCTTGGCTTTGTCAACAACCCACAAACAAACCCCTTCTCCTTCTGTTCGACACGAAAGTTTTATATCCTCTAACCCGTAATAGTAAGCTCCTCTATTGCTTTGCCCTGTTTCTCTGATATCTCTTTAACTCCTTTAATACATTATCTCCTCACACCTTCACTTTGAAATCAAGAAAAGTAGGAAAAGGAATAGAAAAGAGTTCTCTGAGTGTGTAGTGAGAGATGGGGAGAGGTAAGATTGAGATCAAGAGGATTGAAAACTCAAGCAACAGGCAAGTGACCTACTCTAAGAGGAGAAGTGGGATCACAAAAAAAGCTAAGGAGATCACAGTTTTATGCGATGCTCAAGTTTCTCTTGTCATCTTTGCTAGTTCTGGAAGGATGCATGAGTACTGCAGCCCTTCCACTACGTATGTAGTTCCAGTTTATTTCAAGCTTTTGTCTAGAATTTTATAGTTCTCGTTTTTTCTCTTTTTTTTTTATTTTTCCTGTAAACTTCTTGGTCGTCTTTATATTTTTATTACTCTTTTTTTTTTTCTGTCTCAAATTTTGATTTTGACGGTGAAGGGTGGTCGATCTGTTGGACAAGTATCACAAGCAATCTGGCAAGAGGCTGTGGGATGCTAAACATGAGGTAGGGTTTAACTCTCTTCTCTTTCTCTCTCTCTTTCTGCCCCCTAATATCTGATCCAGCACCTTTTGTCTGTTGTATTTACCTTTGAAGCATCTTGTTCTTCCAGTGGAAAATAAGATGAAGTTTTATATATTTTGCTATAATTATGACAAGCAACGACATCAACTTTGAATCCTATGAACAGATCTACAAAAGGGATGCAATCTATGACAACATTGTTTTTATACTATTTAAAAAGAAAACCAAAAATAGTATTTCATGGACAGATCTAGTACAAATTGTTTTATAAATGAGTTCCTTTTCCTTGCTAAAATTGAATGATCAATAATAGGTGTTAGCTAGACCACAAGGAAATGAAAACTGTTTCCAAAAATAGATCTACACAGGCGATCGAATCTACTCTCTTTACAAGCTTCACAGAGACACCACTAGAAGACTGTTTTGTTCTTTGGAACAGAAGCCTATTAACCATATGAACAGTCTAAAAGGATCAACGCTCATTTTCTGTCTATCTTTTCGCGAATTTCTATTTTTTTTATATTCATGTGTTTGTGAAGAAAAAATTAAGACCTAGGGTTTCTTTATATATATATATATATATATATAAAACAGAACCTCAGCAACGAGATTGACAGAATCAAGAAAGAGAATGAAAGCATGCAGATTGAGCTGAGGTAGATTTCCCTTCCTCCCTTTGATCTCTTTGATCTTGATTAATTTCAATTTTCTTTCTCTCGATTGATAATATCAAAATATGTGAATTTCCAGGCATCTGAAAGGGCAGGATATCTCATCTTTGCCCCACAAAGAGTTGATGGCCATAGAGGAAGCCCTTGATACTGGCCTTGCTGCTGTCCGTAAAAAGCAGGTAGTGCGGTGTTCTGTAATAAAAAATAAATGCTTATTTGCTTGCTAATTCCAAGCTCTTGATAATTGATACACACACACACACACACACACACACTAGGCTTGATAAGCAGGTTAGTGCAGTGTCCCTTTATTTGTTTTTTTCTTTAATGTTTATTTAATTTTAGTTTCCTTGATTTTGGCAGATGGAGTTCCACAGCATGTTGGAGCAAAATGTATGTATATTTCAAACCGTCACTTCATATTATGAGTGACAAGATTATGGCTTCGATTTTTTGGCCTCTATTTATTATCTTCTGGTTTCTCCTGCAAAAACTAGTTAAAGTCTTGCTTTTTGTCTAACTATATTCCTTCTTACTGGAAATTTTCAGGAAAAGATATTGGATGAGGAGTTCAAGCACCTCCAGTTCGTTCTGGTATAATTTGCTATCACCTTCGCTCTGAATTTTAGGTGTGCTAGCTAGCTTGTATGTACTGTTTCATGCATGGGGAATTGGCTATGCCATCACCACACATCAAACTAATTAATTAACCAGGCCAATTGGCTATCCAAAAAGCAAAAAGAAGGCTCGAACATAAAATCAAGTGACTGAAACAGTAAAAGTTAAAGAGAAAAAAAATTATATCCTCTAGGCAGGCTTGGCCCCCTTCATTCATCTTGTTAATATGAGTGAATTTTGTTACTGACTCAAGTCTGTATATACCCTGGTCGATATATATTCGAGATTGACCAAAAACTGAAAATCAACTCCATATCTTGATTGGTTTAATTGAATCATCCCATGACATAAGTAGCTAGCTAGATCATGATGACCCTGCCTGGTTCTCAATCCTACTGTGAATATTCATTCCTTGAAAGTTTATCAATGTATATTCTCTCTTTGTATGTATATATATATATATACACACACACAGCAACAACAAGAGATGGCCATGGAAGAGAATGCGATGGAGATGGAAAATGCTTATCATCAACAAAGGGTGAGAGACTATAATTCCCAGGTGCCTCTCGCATTCCGCGTGCAGCCTATCCAGCCAAATTTGCAAGAGAGGATGTAATTGGGTCTCAAGTTGTACCCCTAATCCTCTTACTTGCTTTCTTGATTAATCTTTTCAGCAGTCCAGTGTTTGTATTAATTAATTTGGTGTCATCTCAAGCCACTAGTCGTACTAAAACTTGTATAATTAAGCTTTGCGAGAACCACTTAGCCCGTGAAACACTAAATGTTGCTGTGTGACTGCGTGTGCATTCACAGCCCATGCCTATCTGCTTTATAAATTATGTGCACATCTCATATATATGAATCGAGTACTCTTGAAAATCGGCACGTACCTTCATTTGTAGCCTGGGTTCTTGGGGAATTTGTGACCTGGTTATGCCTGGGGGCAAATCTTGTTTGCCTTCTCTTTAAAAAAATTTAAAATTTAAAAATACAACAAAATAATAATATTTTATTATTAAAATTTATTTTTTATATCAGGCTTTGCAATTTAAAAAATAAAATAAAAAATTATTTTAAAAATACTTTTAAAATATAAAAACAGACAGATTTTAATTTTAATGATGCAAGTTATCTTTTTCTTTTTTCTCTTCTCTTCGGGTGTGCCTTAGGGCTTCATGGAAACATAGGATGATATCAATTTAATTCGAGTCATTTTTGGATGCAAGAAATTAAGTTACAAGGCCTAATAGGCCTTTAATTTATAGGGCACAGCTCTTATCTGATAGGCCCAAACCACTACCTCGAGCCCAGAAAAACCCAAGAAAAGGTTCGTGCTTCATAGCGCAATTAGTCCACGATGAGACGCGGATCCTTCCAGGATGGTTTTTTTCTTTTTGATGTTTTTAAAATATGTTTTATTTAAAAGATTATTAAATTAATAACTTTGTTTAAGTATGTTTCCATAATTTTAATATGTTAAAATATAAAGATTAAAAAAATTATTTTAATATATTTTCAAGTAAAAATTATCTTTAAAAAGTAGGTGTTTGAAAATGCATTAAAAATTATTTTTCAAAGTGTTTTTAGTTTATAAATATCTTAAAATAATATTTTTTTATTTTTAACATTATTACATAGAATAATCCAAAAATATAATACAAATAATAATTTAAAACTAAAAAAAATCAAATTTCTTTTAAATAAATTATCCAACCACATCACCTAACACTAATTATATTACAATACCAAGTATGTCATCATTAGCGGAACACCAAACACACAAATGAAGCATCAGCGATTAATTAATTCCAGCCCGTCCATAAGGTCATGAGATAAATTAAATTTATCTAATTTAATAATTCAATTTCACGCGTCACTCAGCTAAGAATTCGGAGGTTAATTCTCTCTCTACCCCACCCTCTTCTCCAAGAGCTTCACGTGGCCTGACATGATTGTTTAAAAAAATGCCTAAAGGGTGATTACCCTGGGGTTAGGCACGTGGTCTGCACTTTTCGAAAGAAAAAATAAAATGGCATAAATGAAGTCAAGCATCGAGTAAATAAAGCTAAAAGTTACGGGTAAAAGATTGTCTCTCCACGTGTATTAGTGATGTTTTTATTTACTTTTTTTTATTGATTTTTTTTAATTTAATTCTTTTATATGTGTGTGTGATATGTTTATAGGAATTTGAAATTAATAACTTATTTTAATTTGTATCTTATATAGTTATCACAATATTAAAAAATATTATAGTATCGAATTAATATCAAAAAAATATCTCAGCATTGTAGTATAATATTTTTTTAAAAAAATTTAGTTAAACAAAAAATTATTTTAAAAAAAACTAGATTATTAAACTTTGTGGGGTCAATATAACTCGGTTTGCAAGTTTAGTAAGATAACCCTGATTGTCCTAATCTAGGGTTTAGCGGGCTGTTTTTTTTACTAGTTGAACTTGATTATGTGATCGTCTATTTTTTTTTATCATGTAGTTAAAAAAAATAGTTTTAAAAAAACATGTTATTGAATTTTAGAAAATCCATGAGCCTGTTGACAGGTGTGATGAGTTTAACTTTTCTTTTTTAAATTTATTTATTTCAATTTCATCATTTGATATTAAATTAATTAATAATTGAGTTTTATAATTTGTTTCGTTGTGCTTTTTATGAGGTTATCGTGATCTTTAAAAAAAATCTCAGTACTGATTTAGTACTCAATTTTACGATCGTTTATTTTTGTTATCATATAGATAATTACATAATAGTTCAAAAAAACAAGTTATTAATTCAGGTGGAGTCCATCACTTGGTTTGCAAGCTTGGCATGGTAACTTGAGTTACCTGATTCATAGGTTTAGCGGGTTTACCAGTCAAACCTTATATGTGTTTTTTAGTTTCGGTCCTTTAATTTTTTAATTATTTTTTTTATTTCATTTTTCTTCAATATTGTACTGGTTGATAAATAGAATTTGTGATTTATTTTTTTTACTTTCTATAGAATTATCGCGATTTCAAATAAATATTTTTTTAAGATTGATGCTTGATTTTCAAACATCTAATGTTATTGTAAAATTAAATAAAAATAATTTACATAAACAAAAAAAGTTATTAAATCCATTGAAATCTACAACCCAGGTCGCGGAGTGACCGAGTTTGGTCCAACCCGATATCATCTTAATATTAGGAAACAAAATGTCATCTTAAAGTTTTTTTAAAAACTATGACATATTTTTATCGGTTATTTAAGTTATTTTTTTATTCATTAAATTAAATGATTTGCTTTTTAATAAGTTTTTATATGATTTAATTTAATTTAAAATTCAAGTCATGATAAATTTTAAAATCAAATCACTTGATTAAACTTAATAACACTACAGAAAACTCTTGGTACTCTTTAACTTCTTTTTTTTAAGTCTGGAAAAAAATTAATCTATGTAGGCAAATATGCATATATGATTGAAAATCCATCACCGATGGCCTCCTACTACCAAACCCCCACTTTTGCTGTGACATGGCCACCTTGGGTATTTTCGTAATCTTCCTAGTCAAAGTATTCCTCGTGACATTAACAAAACAAATTAATAAGGTAAAGATTAACACTATGGTGGCTTTTTCTTATGTTGTAATCACATGCTTTTTTATATGTATTTTTCTTCATGTTTCTTACTCTAGCACGTCATATGATAGATGTTCAAATGATGCAGTGTATGTGAGTTTTTCGTGCATGTTGATAAAGAGACCCAAGATGATTAAGATTGATGAATTGAAAAACAGGATAATTTCTTAGTTCAATTAATTTTATTTATTATTTATAGCTACGGTGTCGAATAAGTTATGTTTGTTTGCTGGAAAGTAATTTTATTTTAAAAAGTAAATTCCAAAAAAGTGAATTCCGGGAAAGTGAATTACTTTCCGATGTTTGGTAGTGTAATTAAAAATAAGTTGGAAAATAATTTTCAGTTTTTTGTTATGTCATGGAAAATAAGCTGAAAAATAACTTATTAATGTTTTATTTTTCTCAAATTTATTAAAATAATGAGAAACAAATCTTACAAATTAAAAAGTTGAAAGAGAGTGAAATTGAAATTGAAAAAAAAATTCATAAATTATCTCAAATAAAATAAATAATAAGCAAAATAATAGAGATTAAATCTAAAAATAAAAAAATAAAAGATAAAGAAATTAAAATAATAATAAATAATATTTTATAAATTATTTCAAATAAAATAAGTAACAATAAAAAGAATGATGATCAAATTTGATAAATAAAAAATTTCAATAAAAAAATGATAAGAAAAAAACAAATAATAGTTATAAAAATAAGAACCAAAGTTAATATAAAAATTTAATTTTAAGAGATGAAATTGAAAAATAAATATTCAAAACAAAATATATATAACAATCAAAAGTTTGAGGATCAAATTTGATATAATCAGCAAATAATATGACATTTCTAAATTTTTCATAACTTTCGAAAAGTGTTTTTTGTCCAAAATTTTCAGAAAAATACTTTCCTAAAAATCAAGCCAATTTTTCCTTTAACTGAAAAGTGTTTTCTATTGACCAACTTTTCTAATAACAAACAAACACAGAAAAGTCTGGAAAGTGGTTTACCGGAAACCACTTTCCAGGAAACAAACATGGCCTTAACAAGAAAAGTCAAAGTAGTTGGTAACTAATAGTAAATAATGATTGGTAAGCTAGTGTAGTTAGCAGCTAGTACTTGCAAAATATATAATTTAAACGATGCAAAGACTTTTTGATGCTTAAGGGTGTGTTTGACGTTGCGTTTTAAAAATGTTTTTGAAAAAAATTGAAAATTTTTTATTTTTATTGTTGCTTCAAATTAATATATTTTTAATGTTTTCAAATCATTTTGACGTACTGATGTCAAAAATAATTTTTTAAAAATAAAAAACATTATTTCAATGTATTTTTAAATAAAAAACACTTTGAAATACAACCGCCACCACATTGTTAAACATGCTCTAAGTCAACAATTTTTGCAGAGAGAGAAAATGGATTGATATTTTAGAGAGAAAGAATTTAAAAATATGCATGATGAAAGTATTAAGAATTAATAGATTCTGAATCTTTAAGCCTGAATAATTCATTATGTATTTATAACTCGTGAGCTTTATCATTTTGTGGAGAGAAGAGGCTGAAGTATAATTTAATTCTCATGATATTTTGAGTTGTATTTTACTTAAAATAATACATATTGTATTAGTATAAAATACCGAGAGGCTCGTGTTGGGTCTTGTAATTTTTTTTTAATTGAATATCGGGTTCGTGTAAGGTATCTAGGTCCATTAAAAATAAAAAATGAATCAAGATACGTTGCTTTGACCCAAGAAGAAGAGGTCTTCAAATGCATTTTTTTTCTGATTAGTGTGGGGTGTCCGGACCAGCTTGCACGCACCACGACTATTCCCCACGGCCCACTGAACATCCTGCAAGCCCAGTGAGCAGGTAAGGCACCGCAGGGGTGACAGGCGTGCACATAGAGGATCGAACTCGGGTCTGAGGCGGAACAAGTCACACGATGACCGCTGAGCTCAACCATCAAGGGCCTTCAAATGCATTTCTAACAAGGCTAGTCGTGTCACTTTCAGCACACCTAGCAGTGAACATACCCCTGGATGGTGCACTTGGGGTACAATACCTAGTGCTTGTCTGGGAACACCGTGTAAGCCGTGTTTCTTTTTGCTATTTTTTTTATTTTCAAATCGTTTTGATGTGTTGATATCAAAAATATTTTTTTAAATAAAAAAATATTTTTAAATTAAAAATACTTTAAACTACGACTACTACCACAATTCCAAACACAATTTTAATTCCAATCACCTTAGCTTGTCTGGGAGTGTGGTTGCGGTTGGTTTTCAAAGTGCTTTTCATTAAAAAAATATCAAAAAAATATTTTTTTTATTTTTTAAAAAATATTTTTGATATCATTGCATAAAAATGATCTAAAAACATTAAAAAAATATTAATTTAAAAAAAAATAAAAAAATTTTAAATTTTTTTTAAAATATTTTTAAAATACAAAAACAAAGATATTTAATAAAAGTTGCGATCTGATGTGGTATTAAGCATCTTTAGAAATGTTTTTGGATTTTTTAAGGTTTTCTGTGTTTTGTTTTTGCTGTTAAATATGGATCCATCACCTGTTAAGTACTTTTGTTTGAAAACTATTCTTTTTACCTGCCGACGGGAAATTATACTGTAAGCATTCTCTCTTGCAAAAAAAAAAAAAAAAAACAAAAAAAAATCCACAGTTACAGATAAAAAAAGGAAAAAAGAAAAAAGAAATCGATGACCTCTTTCTCTCCCTCGCGTATATTTCTCTCTCCGGCAACACGCTCGCTTTTCCTTTCCGTGCGTCCTATTTATCCTTTGACAACACCATTAAGCAACTCTCTCTCTCTCTCGGAAAAAATAATAGGAAAAACACTATTTAAAAAAATAATTTACATTTAATAAAATAAAATAAAAACCAGCCCTTCTCTTTCAGTTCTCAGGGCCTGATGCCTCTCTTCTCCACACAGGTATTTTTGCTCCTCCAACAATCCTTCAAAAATTTTATCGGTGCTAAATATTTTTATATTCGTGTAATTCCGCGAAGGTTTTTTTTTTTTATATCTGCATTATCCTTGGAATGATTAAATGGGGTTTTGCTTTCGCAGGGGAGGTGGATTCTAGGGTTTTTCTCTACCAGCGTTTTGACCAAGGTATTGTTTTATCGGTTTTTGCTGCTTTTGTTTTGAGGGAGATTGCGAGTGAATGAAACAGAGGCAAGTTTTTTTTTTTTTTGATTCGGGGGTGACTAGGGTCGTGCATTGTGGTTGGTAGGAATTTCGTGTAATTGTTTTTTTGTTGTTGTCTTGGATATGGGCGTGTCTTAACTGGCTATTAAAACTGGTAAACTGAGATGGGCGCGTGTGAGCCTCACGAGCCCTTGAATCTTGCTGCGACTGAGCAGCATCCATGCCTGGAGTTTATCAAGAATTCTGAGCAGCTGCCAGCCTTGGAGACTTGTCGGAGTGCTATTGAATTTTACGCGGACCCCTCTAGTGCAACAAATGGGTTTGCAGAATTGTCTCAGAAAGATAATGGTGTTTGTGCTAGCTACAGCGATGTTATGGAGGCTGTGTTGGATGATAGGGGAATTGGGTTGGTGGGTGAGGGTGAGAACGTGGTTGGTTCGATAGCAGGAAGATTGTTGGAGGATGAATCTGGGGTTGGTGGGGAATGTTTGGATGAGGGTCAAAGTGGAAGGGATGATTGTATCAGGGAGACAGATAGATTCTGGGAGGAAAAAGTAGGGCTTGGAGGTGAGAATGGTGGAGCTGTAGATTGTGAAGGGTCTTTGGAACTGCTGGTTGTTCCTGATTCACTGAAAAATTGCAATCAACAGGATGACCAAATGGATGATAAAAATGCTGGTGTTCAAGGCACTATGGAAGAGGGCAGTGATGGTCTAGCTACAGCAGAGACTGACGCTTCTGATGAAACAGTGCCACCAACCGCTTGTGGAACATCTGTAGAATTAAACCCTGTGAATGATATGCCTAGAAATTGTGATCAACAAGATGGCCAGAATGAAGATGAGAGTGGAAATGTTCAAGGGGTTATTGAAGATGACTGTTTAGATGCAATAGAGACTGTTAAATCCAACAAAATAGTTCTTTCACTGGGCTGCAAGATGCCAGCTGAATTAGTGCAAGCAAATGATTGGTGCAGAAATGGCGGTCAACAAGATGACCAGAGGGATGATAAGAACGTTAGTGTTCAAGGGGTCATGGAAGAAAACAGTGATGACTTGGCTCCAATAGAGGTTGATACACATGATGAAATAATGCTTTTATCGGGTAGAGAAATGCCTGCAGAACTAATACCAGTAAAAAGTTTACCTGGTGATGTCAGTGAACACTACAACCGTGATTGTGGTGCCTCTCAAGAAGTGGTTGTGGAAGAGAAAATTGGCAATTTTACTGCCCTAGGGAAGAGCAACGTTCAAGGGGTGATGGAACAGAAAAGTAATGGTTTAGTGGCGACGGAGACTGTTGATACTTGTGAAAACATATTGCCTTCACTGGGCTATGAAATGCTTGCAAAATGTTTGCCTAGAAATGGTGTTGAACAGGACATGCAAGACAGTGGTACCTCTATGGTGGTGACCATGGAAGAGAAAAACAATGATTTAGCTGGGATAGAGAGTATTAGTATTCAAGGGGTCATGGAAGACAAAACTGATGGTTTAGCTGCAGCAGAGACTGCTACCTGTAATGAAATAGGTCCTTCACCAAGCTGTGAAATGCCTGTTGGATTGATTTCAGTGAATGTTTCACCTAGAAACGGTGTTGAACAGGACAAGCAAGATGATGGGACATCACGTACTATGGTTTCAGAAGAGAAAAGTGTTATCTTAACTAGGTTAGAGACTGATAATCAAGACCAAAAGTTGCTTCCACTGGACCATGAAATACTCTTGGAATTGACACCTGTGACATGTCCACCAAGCAAGTGTCTTCAGCAGGATGACCAGAAGGGTGATCAGATCATTAGCCGTCCCTTTGCAGGAGGGGTTATGGAGGAGCCATCTTTTGTTTTAGATGCGGCTGAGACTACTACTTCCAACTTGTTGTTGCGATCACAGGAGAACTTGAAATTAATGCCCATGACTGGTTTGCCAGAAGAAAATGTTCATCATGATGAGCAGAAGTTGATACCATGTAAACTGGATTCCAAGGCTGTCAATGGTCTAGCTATAGAGTGGGTTCCAGAACAGGAAAGCAATGCCTTGGCTAGGACACAAGCTGGCATTTGTTCCCAGGCATCAGCACATGGCACTATTGATTCTAGCAGTGCAGTTGACTGTTCTGGAGAGACAGACTATGAAGCAAAGAATAATGTCAGTATTGATAGTGTTTCTGAAACCAAGTGTCATGTCATTGTATCACCATCTTCACGAAGGAGCAATGGAACACGGAAATCAAGCCAGAAGACCCAGACAAAAAGGGCTGCGAGGAAATGTAGGAACACAACCAAAGTCCCAAACCTGCATCGAGGTATTGAGATCGTCTTCAAGAGTGTGACAAGGAGGCGGAGCTGCGTCTCCAAACCAGCTCGCTCTTCTGCTTGGGGATTATTGGGGAATATTACACAAACTTTTATGCTGATTAATGGTCTCAGACCTGATGAAATTGAGAATCTTGGATCACAGAAGGCAAGGGGTGACCAAGGAAGTGGAAAGCGGAATAAACTTGCTGGTGGAACCTCACGAAGGTCCAGCAAGAAAGGTCGTGCTTCGGCTCATTGCATTCGTTTGAAAGTTAAAGTGGGAAAAGATGCTTGTCAAACTGAAAGTAATCCAAAGATGATAATCCCTGAGGTAATTAATACTAAGGCATCTGGTGATCTTGTTAGTGATTATGGGGCTGAGTCATGCCAGGAAACCAGTTTTGAAATTTCAAAGTTAGCCTATTGTGTGGGAGATAACATGGTTGAAGAGGGAACTCAAAAACAGCTTCAGTCTTTTTACATTAAGTTGGGGAAGGCAAAAGCACACTGTGATGCTTCTGCTATGGATGTAAAACTTGCAAACAAGGACATGGAGGGCACTGTAATTTCTGAGAAGTCATCTAGAGATTTTATGGAAGATTATCTTGGGGTTCCTTCCCATACAGAGGTTGAAGCACTGGGAGTTGCAACTGAGAAGAGGTATACAGATGCTGGAACTTCACCAGATTCGGAAGTTATAAATTCAGTACCCGAGGTTCAAGTCGATGCAAGATGTGAAGAAGATTATCCTGATGCTGTTCTGTCTCCTTCTAAGGCTTTTGCTGCAGATGAAGAGGGTACTGGTGGAAAGAGGGGAAAAAAGAAAGAAAGCCTCCCTCAAGCAGGAAACTGTTCACCTGCTGTGGCAAGCTTAAAGAAAGTTAAATTGGCAAAGAAACGAGGGGGCAGGCAGAGAAAGGGTGATAGTCTTTCCTCTAGTGAGATTCTTACATCATGCACCAGTGCTAATGGTTCTGTCAACACAACAAGCACTAAAGAATATTCGGCAGAACTGGTACTTTCATCAGGAAAGACTGAACTTGGAGACCCTGAAGGGGCTTTGAGAGGAGAAATCATTATGGAAACTAAAGTATGTGGTGAACTGGATGCTGACCTTAGGTCGTCAGAATCACAGATTTCAAAGAATCCTCTTCCTTCAACTAAATCCAGGGGACGCCGACTTCCAAGGAAATCTGATGGAGTAAACAAGAGAAGGTCCAAAGTCTCTGACTCTGCAAAAAGCAGGAGGGCAAATGGTTGCAAGGAGAGAGGAAATGATAGGAAGTCAGTTAAAAAGAACAAAGCTGAGGAGAAGAGTGTTTGTGATCATGTTGTTTACAAAGGTGAAGAACATCCTGAAATAGGTTCTGAATTGTTTATGTTGCATGATCTTATTTTTTAATGCTTAGGCAGTCATGTTCTCATGGAACTTGATATATCCTTTTGTTATACCAAAGGTCAAGAAGCATTCTGCTCTGACATGAATTGTTGTTGTAATCATACTGTAGATGACAATGGAAAAACTGATACTGGCAATGATACTACTGCAGAAGAGGTAACTAATCTGGACATGCCGTCAAGTGGGGTGATGGAGCAAAATTTATTCCCAGATAATGCTTGGGTTCGCTGTGATGATTGTCTTAAATGGCGGCGTATTCCAGTTAGACTTGTAGAATCTATCAGTCAAACACATCGCCAATGGTACTCTATCTTGTGCCCCTTCAATTCATTCTATTAATTTTGCAGGTTTTGTATCTTTGTGTGCTGTGTCTGCACCCCTTTACACATTCACTCCTTTTATTTTTTAAGAAAAATAAAAAGACTTTATTAGCATGAGATTAAGTACAATAAGAGGTCAAGGGCTGTTCCAAATTAGTGCGAGAATGTTAATCCAAAAGAGCTCTTTAATCACTCTGAAAATGAGCTGATGGTATCTAAAAGTTCCAGAGCAGAACACTTTAAAGAGTGCATAATTACTAGTCTATCCCAAAGGTAATCAGTTGAATAAATAATGGTTTTGAAAAATTCTCTTGTTGACTCTTGCTGATTGTTTTCTAGCATTCTCTCCATTTGAGCAGACAATTCACTACAAACACTGTACAAGCTCAAAGAGTCATGCCATCTTGCTTTCTCTCCTCTAACCTAGAAAACACATGTAACAAAATTCTTCTGTTTTTTGGACATGCACATCAACCACTGATCACCAAAGAAAGCAAGGTCCTATTCCACAAACTCCTTGTGACAAAGCACTGCCAAAAAAAAAGTGAACCGGTGTTTTGCCACCACTAAGACACATGACACAGACATTCAGATGCAACTTTTATCAGCTTTTGTGCTAGCTAGTAGCTACATGTATCTTCTGAAGGACAACAAACAAAAAAAATCCTTGACCTTACGGGCACCTAAGCCTCCCAAATATAGTTTACAATAGGAAAATGAGAAAGGCCAGTTGTGCAGGTAAGATGACTTGCTTGTGAAATTTCTAGGGATATACAAATATCAAATATCCTGGCTGGAGTCTCAACCGTACACTTCTTACCTGCTTGATTAAGCTTGCTTTAGTTAAGGGGAAAGATGGCCACCCTGTCCATTAATTTACAACTCCTTTTTGGGCATGGATCAACTATCCAATAATCCCATGGACCTTCTATAATCTTGCTTGACTAGGAATCTTTGAGTGATCCAAAGTTTGTTTTCTCAGCTCTGGTTTCAATGAAATTAAGATTTGAGTGTTGCTTCTCCAGGATGACTGGCTTCCACATTTCATTTTAGACTTTGGAACTTACTGAGCTGCCAAAAATTAATTATATGTTAATCTTATGATCTCAATGTGAATGTTCAATTCATCTTTTTTTTTTGGTATGGGTATAAGAGGAGCTGTCTTCCAGCATTACAGACATTTCCTCCAACCCCGTCTTTCCCCCCTCTTGTACTCCCCTCTCTCATTGTTTCCTGTTCCCTTCTCTAAGTTGTCAGCTGTTATTATTTTTTCTTTTGATTTCTAAGGATCTGCGAGGACAACATGGATAAAGCCTTTGCTGATTGCTCCTTCCCCCAAGAGAAGTCAGATGCAGAAATTAATGCGGAGTTGGGCATATCAGATGCTGATGAGGATGTTTGTGATGCTCCTTCAAATTATATGGAATTAGAATGTGGACCGACATCAGGTATGCAACGGTAGCTGTAGAAAAGCAAAAGATTGAACACAAGCTTGAAGAAGGACCTGGCTTTGGTTCTTGAGGGTTTCACCTTATCCTGAAACTTAACTTTGTATTTTACTTCTTGTATAGTTTCCAAGGAGTATGAATTTACGCGCATTACTACCAATCAGTTTCTGCACCGCACCCGTAAAACTCAAACTATTGATGAGGTCTGAACTTGACTCATTATTTTGTGCATATCAACAGTGCAATAATCATGCTTCTTTGTATTGAGAATTGAATCTTTTTGTTAAACGGTAGTAGGCAGGAAGGACATGTGCTTTAACTTAAGCAGCATGTGTGGCCCTAATGTTGAGTTATGGCAAGTCGAACTCTATCTCAGATGACTACGGGGTTGGTTTCTTGGATGTCTTGATGGCTGTCATACATAGCGTACCACATTGAGACCTGGCTAGTTTAGTACTGTAACATGGAAAGTGGGAAAATTAACATCAAAATATGTTTGCAGACTTGGTAGCTTTGGTCCTCGTATAGATCTAGATTAGTGAATATCTCTGGAATCATGTTACTCTGGGAATATGTTTGGAATTCAAAAATATTCAGAAAATTGCTAGTATGAGAGGGAGATAATTTGCTGTTGCAATCTGAATAAAAAAAATGTGTAAATGTATTTCTGCTTTGCAACATATTTGATCAAAAAAACCCATAGCCTAAGCCGTGATTACGATTGATCGTTTCAGGTCACAATCTTTCTCAAAACATATTTGATCAGAACATGCGTTCACACATGCAGTGTGGCTATCCCATGTAAAAAAATAACCCTTTGAGGAAGATTGTTATTGAAAACGATCAATCGTAATCATGGCTTAGGCTATCCAAAATCACTAACATGATGATTGTATTATCTTTTTCTTGTAGAAGCTTATGTTATTTATCTAATGCTATAAGAAATAATCTTCCGTCACTGAATTTTTTTTTTTTACATCAGTGTGCCTTTGGTTTCTCCCTTTGATGGATGTTGTTATGTTCACAACATGCCAACTTTGCTAGTGCTTCTGCTCTTCCTGGTGTTTTTTCATCTCTTGGTTTAGCTGGTGTGATTGTGTTGTACTGTCTGCATCCATGCACCTTCTCATAATCTCCCTCAAGAGCTAATGATATCACTGGTTTTAGGATTAGTGTCACTCCA
>Ga0325410_1002391_pt1 | contig 21037 bp, 12 predicted proteins | sample PopdelMetagenome_16_FD_206182 | JGI IMG/M metagenome (GOLD analysis project Ga0325410, IMG submission 206182) | Populus deltoides microbial communities from Bellville, Georgia, United States - Xylem-PdIQD-R3 | ecosystem: Host-associated > Plants > Phyllosphere > Stem > Wood/Secondary xylem... | reverse complement strand
TATATATATATATATATATATATATATATATATATATATGCAACATTTCATAGGAAACTGGATATTTTAATACCAGATTTGTATTTCTATAATATAAAAATATAAACCACAAAATAAATACACGAGAACTAACAATCTCACTCGTTTTTTTTGGGCTGGGTCTAGCTCGACCCATGTGGCTGGGTTGAACCCAGCAGGCCTAGCCGGGTCACTAGTCCAAACCAGTGACTTGGTTGGACACTGTTGCAGGTTGCATACGTGAATTACACACGCATGCACTGCATAATGCGAAGGTAATTAATTTACCTTCGCACAATGCCAAATCTTTTAAATGCAAATGCAAAACTGAGAAAGGAGAGAAACGATTTACCTAGTCTGCTGGCGGTCTGGTTTTTAGTTCTCCACTGTCTGCGTTTGTCCAGCCTTCTTCTTGTGTCCTCGTCTTCTCCCTGCCTTTGGGTTCCCCTGGTGCTGGTGCTTGCTGAAGATGAAGGTTTGGGAGTGACTACTCTGAATCTTTCTCTCTTTCTCTTTGCGTTTGGCTACCTCTTTTTTCCCTGTATCTTTGTTTCTATGAAGATTTTCACAGTCGAAAAGATGAAAGAAAACTTCCCCTGTTCTCCCTTGTTCTCTATCTTTTTCTCTCCTTTCTCTTTCTCTTTTTTGTTTTTTGTTTTTACTTCCTATTGCCTACCTCTCTCCCCCTTTGCTTCTCCCCCCATTAGGTCAGCAGAGGAGGCATATATATAGTCTATACGCAGCTCTATGTGGGAAACAAACATTACACTAATCTAGGATGCAAATATTGGTTGATTTACAATCAACTAAAACCAATTAGGAAACCAAAATATTCTGATTTATATTATAATGATTCCCGTAATCACTTTCCTCATTAACACACCATCCCAGCCATCTCTGTTAGGGATAAAATCTCAGCCATTAGATGATGGTGAGGTCCCTCTTTTCATGTCATTTTGTTGTTGGCACAGAGGAGGCACAAAAGTTGTTGTCTTCTTTGGATTGAAGCTGGAAAAAAACATGATCTATTGCTCCAAAATCGGGTGAGGGAATCATGGAAACTAGCGAGAATAGTTGTGTAGAAAAAAGGAAAGAATTGTAGACGGGGAGGGTTACTGTTCAAAACAAAAATGAAGATTACCATGCTGCAAAGTCGTATTTCCTTATTCGGCGTGTAGAATTCCTATCATTTTTTGATGATCCAGTCCCCCTCTTCAACTTCTTAAAAACCAGCCCATTTCCTTCTAATTTCATCTTCAATTAAATCCCTCATTTTATCACTTTTCAATTCAGTCCTTGGTAAAAAACAAAGTCCTTCTAACTGGCCTGTAATCCTTCGAATCAGACCTGCGAACTCGGACTAGAACCCTTCTTGCAACAAGATTCTTTACTTTCATGCTAGACCTTCAAACGAAAATATCTTGAGCTTTTGATATCGAAATCATGTGATTCAAAAACCCAAATTCATCTATACGTACATGACTACAACTTTCATGAAGGATTCAAGGTTAAATAAAATTTTTAGAAGAACAAAATTGCAAAAAAAACTCGGGATGGAAACTTTCTCGCGGCAGGATTCTATGCTTTTACACTAGACATTCAAACAGGAATATCTTTAGCTTCTGATATCGAAATCAGACGATTTAAAAACCCAAATTCATCTACATGTATAGGATTACAACTTTCATGAAGGATTCAAAGTCAGATAAAATCATTTTGAAGAACAGAATCCGGCCGATATCTGGTTGGTCAAAAAGGGTTTCTTGATCTAATTTGGGAACTGACAATGCCGAGCATCCTCATATGACTACGAGTGTGTCCCAAGAAAAGCGGTTCCTAGGACCCAATAAAGGTTCGAATCTACTCTTTAACATGTCATGAATGACAATGTCTAGCTGAAATAGCCGGATATTGCCTGAAATCAAGTTAGAATCAAAACCTAAGTTGGAACAATATTGGTATTACAACAGAATTGCGACAATAGCAGAATAATTTTTTTAGTGCAAATTGTGAGGGATTTATTTAACCTTAAAGACCAGATAAATAATGAACGAATTTAACATTATGAAGACTCCTAATTAGCCTAAGAAACCTGATGATTTCAGAATTAAAGAGGGAGGATAAATAGAGTAGAAAACAGCTGAAACAGGGTTCGAAAAACACTTTTTTCTTCTCTGCTTTTGCCAATTCCTCAACAATCATGAACTAAACTCCTGCATTTGGTTCAAGAGAGGTACACACCATCTCCAGCACGTGGGGCCGAAAAATGTGTAACAACAAACATTACACCAATTAATTTAGACCATTTTGATTTTAGTATCAAATTGATGTTCAATAAGTTTATAAAATTATAGAAAAATTTTAAGAATTCATATTTATATAAACACAGATAGAACTAAATAAACATACATCTATAAAAATAATAAAATAGTGAAATTCATTAAAAAAATCATTGGAGTGTAGCCTCATATATGACTCAAAAAGAAATCTAAAGTAGTGTCACACATGTGAGCGTGTTATTATGATGTCAAGATCAAGAAGTTGCCACTTAGTTATTTGGTTCAGGGTCATTAGGAGACCCGGGTAAACTTGTCTTATATAAAATTCTAGAGTAATGGATTGATTGTGGTCAGGAAAGGTACTAACACCCCTAGCACGTTTTACTTGAGATAAGCTGCATTGTGTGGTTTGGATATGGTTTAAAGGTGTTGATGGGTTCCTAATCGATAATCAGTCTGTGGCTTAGATCAAAGATTTACACTTATGAATAAATCTTGCATTTCAAATTTATTATGGGCTCGTATGCCCAGGTAAACTCTTATAGGAAGAATCTATGCAGGTGCCCTAACAGGGTTCACCTGTCTTGGAAGGAAAAAGTGATTTCCACAACTTGTATATTCCAATGAAAACAATATTCCCAATTAAAATTAGTGAATATTCAAAATAATTCTGAGAATTTTCTAGCTAACTCTTGAAACTTAAATGCTAGCCTATTGGTAGGTTCAACTTTTATACCAGAATATTGATCATTAATTTTCACGAATTAAAATTTATAGGGTTATTGAATTGGTCAAATCCTTAAGGAATTTTACAAACTTGTAAATTTCAAAAAAAAAAACATTTCTAAAAACAAATACGAAAAACAATTTTCTCTCATTTTTATAAATAAAATACAATTTTTTTTGTAAGGATTAAGCCATATGCAACAAGCAAAATTTATTTTTTGGTTTTTTATATTATTATTATTATTTATTTATGTAAGGCCATGTTTAGCAAAATTATTTTTTCTTGCCCTAAAAAACTATCAAAATGGACTTAATGGTGTGTTTGTCAAACACCCCCTTTGACAAAAAAAATCCTTAACAAAAAGTTATCCAAGCAAATAAAGCTTTAAGTACTTAACCTAAAACAAAATCAAATGGGTCAACCCAAAAACACTGGTTCAACCATTAACCGAACAAAAAACCATGGCTTGAACCAAAAACTAAACCAAAACAAATGTTTAAAGTAAAACAAAATCAGAGTTGAAAATTAACACAAAATATAAAAAAATTTCACAAAAAAACAAATCAAACACTCAAATCATGAAGAACACGAAGAACAGTATCAAGAACCCAACAAACACAAATTTCAATCAAAACAAGTTTTCATCCGATCAAGGGTAAAGTTTTATTTGCAATCATGCAAGGATTCATAGTCTAGCTTCCATTCACTTCGTTTATCATAGAACTAACATGATTTTGTCAAAATAGGTTTTGATTTTTTATTCAAAACCAAAACTCTAGGATTAAAACCCTCATAAACTTTTTATTGATGTAAATAAACCCTAGATTACATACTAGTCAAGTTGCCTGAATGGTTTAGTACAAAGAATTGGACAAAAGATGATCCAAATCATAAGGCTAAGACAATATTTTTTCCAAGGAAGAAACTGACCCAGCAACCCATAAATTCTCAGCTTACTGTTAAACTCTAAACTAGCCTTTTAGGCATCTAAAACATGTTGCATTTAATCCTCAAATAACATTACCAATATTAAGAATATTTGAATCCAAAAAACTAACAATAACATCAAATCATCAATAACATGCATGAATTTTCTAAGTTAAAAACTACCAAAGCTAAAAAACAATTATATTCATGCTATTTGGATTCAAAACTTGACATCTTTAACATCCATATGTTAAAACATACTTGTATAAATCATGAACTTGCACTAAAAGACATCAAATTGATCAACATACTTCTAAAATCTCTAACCCACAAATAAAAACAACTTACTATTTTATTACAAAACAGAGTCAAACACTAATCAAAATACCTCATATACATCATCAACATGCTATTGGACTATAAAAACAAAATCAAACAAACATTAAAACCAATAATCATGCCTTTATTGCAAACCTCTCTAACACATTATTGACCAAAACTAAAATAAATTATCATAACAAAAGCTTGAGCAATCTAAAACATGCTTAAAACAAGAACAAGAACAAGAAAAAGACAAACTCTACAAAAAAAACATCAGATTATTCCAACACAATAACCAAACCAAAAAAATATAAGATAAGCTCAAACAACATCAAAAGGGGTTTAAACATTAAAAAAACATGAATAGGCAGGCCATATGGAGTCCACCTTTGAACTTTTACATGGTTATACCTTCTTCATGCCTGCTAGTTATGGAATGCTATTTTTCTTTTCTTTTCTTTTCCTTTATTCCTTTCACTATCTTTTCCTTTCAAAGCTTGTTAGACCCTCTATGCTATTTTCTTGAACTTTCATACCAGGCTCTTTTCTTAATGTATTTCTCCATATTTTTTCTCTCTTTTTTTTATTTATTTTTCAGGGGTATTTATAGGATTTCGCAAGGGTTCTTGATGGATTCAAACATAGATTGATCAAAGCTTAGCCTTTGATCAAAATAAGAGAGTTCTGGACATATATTAATAGTTGAAACCTCTATCTTTCAATGGTTTTGGAATGGTGGTTTTGTAACAAATTTTCCTAGGTGGTTTTGTTTTGCTTGAAGACAAAAACATGTATCCCTCACCTTCTGATTTTAGAAGAAAGATTTATGACCCTTGATAAGAACCCTTGGGAATTTTTAAATGTGAACAAAAGAAAAAGTTGAGCGGTTTTGCATAAATGGGTATCTTAGTTTAGGCTGATTGAGTTGGCCAATTTTGAGGATTCATTGGAGCAACTCCGATGTAAACGTCATTAGAAACCACCTGAACTTAGTAGAGGAGAAGCATACCTTTCGATTGGATCCATTCTTACTTAATTTGAAGGTTTGTAGCTCCAAATTCATTCGTTTGAATGCCAACTCAATCAATCAAGAACCTAAAAATGCAGTGATGACTGATAAGAGAAAAGACGTTGTTGAGTTCATTGAAGAAAATAGGACTTAAACGTTTGATATGAGTAGTTGATCTTTGTAGAGGGGTTGCTTCTTAGTTGAATGGTGGTGCTTATAGCCTTAAAGATGGTCGGAGACACCATATTTATTCTCTTGAAGGTGCTTACTCAATCAGCCAAAACTATCAAAAAGAAACCAAATAGTAACTAAATGACACATCGTTCAGGTTAAAGCCTAGAAATTAGGGCTTTAATTTGGGATTTGACAAATTTCACTTCAGTCCCTATTATTTCAATTGCTTTTAATTACACCTGTAATTGACTCCTAAACTCTTAATTTCATGTAATTTCATCCCTGCCAAACTCAATCATCATCCCCAAAGTTCAGTGCCATTTTCATCGTGGTCATTGTTTTTAAATTTGTGTACTTGAACCCTTAATTAACCATTAAACTTTGAATTTTCTTCAATTTGGCATTTGATTTGGTCAATTTTAACCCCTAGAATCATGCGCCTTTTTTCAATTTGATTTTGGATTTTGGATTTCTTTAATCAAGTCCCTAATTGCCTTTCAAACTTCAATATTCTTACAATTAAGCCCCTGATTCGTTCAATTAAACCTCTTAAAAACCAATCAAGTCCCAAAACTTTAATTTATTCCATTTAACACCCAAATTGACTCCAAAAACTAATTGTCCTTGCAATTAAGTCTTCAATAAGATTAATTAAGCCTTTCAAAATTCCCATTAAGTCCTTACCTATCCAAATTTGTATTTCTTTACCTCAAATAAAAATAGTTTCACCAACGAGGCCCTTTGCCAATCAGAATGAGGTTGCTAATTTTGTCAATCTTATACATTTTGGTCCTCCAACTTTTCCACTTGTCATTTTGATTCTTCACCGCCAACCTGGACAATCTTCTAAGCTTTCTTCATGTATATCCTCTTGTATTTTGGATTTTCTTTTTCTATTTTTTTCATTTCTTGATTTTTCATGGCGTTAAAAGTGGATAACATCAAGTAGCATAAGTTCTATGACTTGTGAGATCCAAAGATAATCCAAACGACTTATCTAATGGGTAAGAAGAATAATAAAACTGACCTCGAGATGCTAAACTTTGAACATTTTTTACTATTAGGATGACCAAGTCTTTGATGCCAAGTTTTAAGGAGAAACACAAGTAGTTAGGAGAGCTTGAAGAACAAATATGGTAGATGTCCTAGTGAAAAAAATAAAGTTCATCCTTACTCCAATTAGAAAGAAGAATTTTCTTAGTTTTCAGTTCCTCAACATTAAAATAAAAAGGTTTAAAATCATACTTGGTAATAAATCAAAATTTATTAACCTTTGTATAAAATTATAATTCATATGACTTTGTTTGTCATGCCACAAGTCACAATAGTCAAGTAGGTAAGAAGAAGATGTATCATCACTTTTCTTCTCATCTATGGTTTTAGTGGTTATTATATTCATTTTAAAGAGGTCATCACTAAGATACCCCTCTCTTATAAACATTATTTTTTTAAGAGAGTTCAAATTTATCACTCTGAAAGATCAACTTAAAACTATTTTTACTTAACTATGATCCAAACATTAAGTTCAATTTCAACCTTGAATCACATTATCGAGGGATTTTGTTTTCCAAAAGTATCTTTAAAATGACCTTCCCAACACTTAATACCTTAGAGGTTGATGAATTATCTATGTATAAATATTCACTATCCATTTCTATATAAGTGAAGAATATCATTTTCTCAGCAAATACATTTCTTGTTATTACCTACCATTGCTCATGAATTTTTAAATCATGTTGACTTTGGAAACAACAATAAACATGTTCATTTCTGAAACTTTTTCAGTGAGGTGATCAACCTCGTTGATATTGACTTCACTAGTAAATTCTTTTCTTGGGTTACTTTTTTGAACCCTATTTTGTTCATTATGATTTATTCAATTATCACCATTTTACATTTGAACTATATCGTATATGAAAATAGTATCATATGAATAATACTTTTATTATGTAAGTTCCTATAAAAGATTGGAGGGGTCATAAATGATCTCGTTTAAAACTTAATCTCTTTAGACAAAACTTCTTAGACCATATATACTCACCACATTACCTTTTCTTATATATAAACAATAATGTATTTATGAATAGTGTTGTATACGTGAAAAAATTTGACTAGATAACTTCGATGTTATTTTTAAAGAGTATAAATTTATTACTCTTTGCTGATTATGAACCTTTTCATATTGACAACTTTAGCCTTGAATTTTTTGTCTAAATCTTTCCAAAATGCAATCCATTCCGGATGTAGTTTTTTCACATGAAATCATTATGATTCTAAGCATCCAAAACTCCCATAAAAGTGGGATCAGATTCATCATTTGATTGTTTTGGTACTTCTTTAAAATTCAATTCATTAAACCTTTTGGGCTTCTCACCATTCACCACAAAATATGATGGTGGAGACCTCATTATCAAAGCAGTAGGTGCTGAAGCAACATTGGTAGATTTCTTGCCAAACATCATAAGAGGTGATGGTGGAATCCTCACTACCGAAATAGAAGCAACATTGGTTAGAACAACTAATACTCGAGATGATGCCATGATCAATATAATTTTCTTTGTAAAGAAATAACCAATAATATTAATAAATAAATATTTTGGCTCCACAATAACCAAGTAATATAAAACAAAATTGTAATAAAGTAACTTAACCAAAAAAAAAAAAAAAACTAAGCAAGATAAAAATTAAACACTTTTATTTATTTTAGTTCAAATTAAACATGCATTGTGTCAAACTAATATGCTTAAAAAGATTGACAAAATTCATAATCATATAAACAAGTTTGCAAGTAACATGTATAAACTAAACAAAGATATAAACATGGTTTATAAAAGCCTAGTTCATAAAATTATATACCATGTAACAAATCATAGAGATTCAAATAATTGCATGAATATAGCAAACTAGATAAAATTATAAACTATAACGATTAAAAATTAAATGCTAATTTTTTTTAAACAAATAATCTTTTTAAAATATTTGTTCTAAAAGAAGTTTAAGATGTATCAAAGTACAAGATATTTTCTCTCTCTCTTAAGACTAGTTAAAACAAATAACAAGCATAAAAAAACCACATACGATAGCATAAGCACAAGAACATACTAAACAAAAACATGGTAAGCATAAAGTCTTAAGATTGTATTGGAGGGGTCATAAAAATAAGCATAGGTTAGATTGTTTAGTTTATCATAACAAAAATATAAACGTGAAAACATATATATATATATAAACATGTTATAAAGATTCTAGCAAAAAAACATGTTATAACATGTTATATATAAACATGTTATCAACACAAACAAAAAAACATATATAAAGATTCTAGCATGCATACTAAACATACATCAACTTACAATTAATATCAAAATAAAGTCCTAATATGCGCACTAATTAAAAAATATATCCATGTTTAAATTAAAATAAAAAAATATACATATTTGCTAGAGCACTTTAAATAATAAAGTTTTTGTTGTTATGAATGATAAATTCATTATATTTAAGACTTTACTACTAAACAAGGTCTTTGAATCAAACTAGATGAACTCAGTAAACTCTCAACAAAATAAACATAAGCTTTAGATTGTGGAGATATAAAAGTTTAAAAAAAAGAGGGAAATATACTAAATCTAAGGTAAAGAAGAGTATGTAAAATCATAAAATTCTCTTTAACTCTTCATTCACCCTATTTTTATAGCTGATTTTGAAAGATAAAAAGTTGAAAAATTAATTATGGTATTAACCATAATTAATTTTCACATCAACAACTTTTTATTAACCACCATAAACCCACAATAATACCTGAACATTATGGTCATAAAAAAAATATTTTTTTAGTTTAAAAAACTTGTTCAGGTTCTGTTGAAAAAATATTGGAAAAACTATTCAGGTTATTATTTTCATGGGTTAGAAAAAAGAATGGATTATAAGAAATAGTTCTTCAGAGACCAAATATAAGCCCAAATTTAAGTTGGGAAAAAATAATTTTTTGTGGCCTAAAAAGTTATTTTACAATGAACCCAACCTAGATCCATTGTCGGGGCTGACATGTGTGTATGAGCTTAAGTTCAAAGTCCACTTTACTTAGGATCTCTCCCCTCTAAAAGATTTGGTGTCATTTAGGCTCAATTTTAACTTTTCAACTTTTCAATTTATAAATATCAATAAAGTTTTGTTTCTTTTTTGTGTGAGACAAAAGCTTTTAGAGAGTTTGGGGTTTCACCAAAACATGTTAACTAAGGGTTCTTTGAGATTAATTTCTTATTCACCTATAATTTATTTAAATCATATTAATGTTCAATGTTAAAAGAGATTTTACTGGAGACTAAACTCCAACAAAGTTCCACCAAAAAATAAGTGGACCTCACTTTTAATTTGGCCTTAAATGTGTTTTTTAACCATGTTTTAACACAGTTTTCCAACATATAACTCTATGGTCCTTAAAATTGTATAATAAAAAGATTTATTTTTAATTCATTTACAAGTCAATTCATTTAAATGTATCAACAATAACCATTAAGCACAAAAAATGAACATAACTGGATTTTTTTAAGAGTTTGAATTTAATGAATTGGCTATTAGCTTTTAGGAGAATGAAAGGAAATCCTGCTTGGGAAACAAGGATATAAAAAATTATCTTCTTGAAATGTTAGTTGCTTCAATGACAATTTTATTTTGTGTTTTTTATTAGTTTCGTTTATTGGTACAAGTAACATGTAAATATATGTGATGAGGTTTCAAAATCTAATATGTTTATGAATAAGACTTATGTGTTGGACAATCGATTAATCTCTTAGTTCAAACAATTTGATACTAATATGTAGATACTGATAATAGCTTTCCCTGGACCCAATGGGTGCTTGGTGTATGCCTAACACCCAAAATTAATTGGGTCCATGTGTTATATTTTGTTTTGAGCTTATTAAATTTAGGTTTATTCGTAACCCCCCAAGTCTTTATGATATTATACACAAAGACTTGTAAAAATACTTGATTATCATGATAAGTTCATCAATTTTTCTTTATTGAGAAGAATGATGGAAACCCTAGAATTATTTACCAAAGAGCCTATGTGTAGGCGTGCACAATGTTTGAAGAAAAAATCTAAGTATATAGAAGGGAACCATGGAGGAACGCATACTTAGAAAAATCTCTTTAAGGGTTAAGTGAGATATAAAAGACTTTATACGTAGAAAATCTTTTTAAGATATTAAGGGAAACTTATGGAGAAAAAAAGCCATACTTAGAAGAATTTTTAAGTGGCTGAGAGGAAACCATAAAGAATGAGCCTATACTTAGAAATTTTTTTAAAAGGCTGAGGGGAACCTGTAGAAGGTGAGCCTATAATTAGAAAAATTTATAAAAGGCCGACGTGAACCCGTAAAAGGTGAGCCCATACTTAGAAAAACTTATAAGAGGTTGAAGGAATTCGTGAAGGGTTTTTCCTTGTAATAACGCGAGGCTCATGATTTCCTAGCCAATGGTGTAGGGCTTAAGATCTCACTTTTATAGAAAGATCTTATCAAAGAGTGGGAGGCCTATAGCCTCCCTAGTGATGGCATGGAGACTCAGCAGCCCCCCTCTAGAGAGTGGTCAAATTAGAGTGGAGGAGATGTGTGACCTTTCTAGTTTTTTCATGGGGCGTGGGATCCCCCTATTAGAGAGTGATTGTACATGAGGATGTGAGATCTAAGATCATCTTTGGAGATAGCTTGAGGACTGAGAGCCTCACAAGAGAGTCGTGCTAATCCAAGACTATACTGGAGAATATGAGATATAAGATCAATCTTTGATGAATTGGTGAGAGGCCCTTAGTTATCATCTGAAGAATGTGCTAGTCTAAGATTGCACTGGAGAATAAAGGATCAGAGGTCAACTCCTAGTGAATTGATAAGAGGCCCTTAGACATCACCTGAAGATATATAGATAGCAAATGTATGTGAGAGATACACTATTTTTATTTTAAAAATAACCTTACATTCTCATTGAGGATTGTGTATCCTAAGGTGACTTTAGTGATAGGTATGGACTCAGGTGATGGTATCCCAAAATTAGTTTAAACTCATAACGACCTAGCTCTTGAAGTCTGACTGCTCTTAAATCCTCCATATCAACCTCTTTTTTTTCAGCAAGCAGCCGCCAACTCGATGATCTTATCAGTCAAAGTCTAGAATATGGATTGTTCTTTTAATGAGGGATGTTATTAAAATGAACATGTCTTAGAAGTGGTATGTGTTTGCCTTACTACCCTACACTTTGAATGGGTGATCCTATTTTGACTTAAGGGAGTAATAAATCCTTATAATACACCAAACGCCTATAGGTTAGTCCTTCATGTTTTTTCCTAGCTTTTATTTATACTAGAATAATGATTTTGCTTGGAAGATCCTTTATGTTGGTTGGCATTGTAAAAATAAGGAGGCCCATATCATAGCACACAAGCGTTTTCCACCCGTATGTGATTTTTCATGATTTGCTTCACCTTGAGTAAGCTTTTGTCTGGTAAGGTATAAAGTTTTCTCCAGAGAGCATGTTCCTTTACTTTTCTCATCAAGGCTTCTATGTTTATTGACTCAATAAACTCTTCCACCTTGAGCATCTCCTTATTAAACCTTTTTAAATATGTATGTGTAGGCTTGCCTTTTTGCTGGGTAACACTAAATAGCTTTGTGAAGCTTTTCTTGGTGGGTATGTTAGGGCTAAAACGTGCCACTAGCCTGACACAAAGGTTAATGAACCCTTTGATGGAGTTTGGCTTAAAATTATTGTACCAAGCATGTGCAGACCCCCGACAAGGTTGTGATAAGGATTTTTCACATTGAGTCACTATCTTAGAAGACTAACTCTAAGCTAATGCACATATTCTGCAATGCTCCCACAGGCCATCATAGTTTTCTATATTTATTTTTATGGAAATGTAGTTCTTAGGGAGTTGAGTGTTTAATACTTGTTTGGACAAGAGAGAACCCCTCACTTAATAGTGGCTATAAATATATACAGATTGTCTCTTAGTCCTTTGTCTATTAGTCTCTTAAAAGCCCAAGGAGTTTGGCATGGAGTGATGGTTAAGTAACTGGTGTTCATCCCATGATAGTTAAGAGGAGTATGTTCAAAGTACCAACTTTGTGCATAAGTAACACAATGGTATGAATGACCCCTTGTGGGACTCTCGTGAATGTCATTCTGCTTAGTCTCCTCTAGGTAGTGTAATCATTTACGGTGGTGTGACTGATAGCCATGGTGCTAAGACATTATGTTGCCGAGGGTGTCAAGACTTGTTGAGGTGACAATGTCTGATTTTATTCTTAGGTTGCCAACACAACCTAAATGAGAACTTGCACATGATCAATGAGTTGTTGAATGTCTGGTTAGGCAGAAGTGTCCGAGATGGCAGGTAGATTCATCGTGCATCCTGTCTTAGATGTGTCTTGGTTATTTGTCATAGAATGACTTGGAAATGTCAAAACCAAGTTTTAGAAAAAAACTGATAGCTTTTTGATTACTTTTTCACATATGACGCCAATTGATGAGGTTCCAAAATCCAAGATACTTAAGAATAATGCTTACATGTTGGATAATCGATTAACCTCTTAGTTAAAGCAATTCGATCTATTCTCCTTAACCAGGGTTTCTGGCAGTTTTATATGAAAAACTCAAGTGGTTAGTTACTAGTGGTGCTTGAGAAGCCAATGTGGATGGTAGTTGGTACCTGCAAAAAATCTCATTGGATGAATGTAAGGACTCTTAAATGCTTAAGTTAGCAACTTTGTAGAGAGAGAAAATGCAATGATAAACTCTGAAAATATGTATGCTAAAAATATTAAGAATGAAAAGATTGTGAACCTGAAACTTGAAGGATTCATGGGGTATTTATAGCTCATAAGTCTTGTCTTTTGTAGAGAGAAGAGGTTGAAGAATTATTTCACCCTTGTGATATTTTGAGTTGTATTCCAATCAAAGTAATACACATTGGATCAATATAAAATATTGAAAGACCTGCACAAGGGTCCAAAAAAATTATCGAGAGACCCTCGTGGGGTCATCCTAGAAAAATCCCAAGGAAGTGTAAGGCTCAGAGCACTTGCTTGAGCCTATGGGGATGTTGGGGTGCATGCCCACCAAGGTGTTGGTTGTGCGCTTAGTACCAAGAAATAATTGGGTCCAGGCATAAGGCGTTACGCCTGGACCTAATGGGATCCAATTAATTTAGGAAATAGTCTTGGCCCGTTTTATTTGACCGAGGTTTTTAAACTCGTTAAATTTAGATTTATCAATAAGATATTTTTAAGAAAAGATCCTGGACACTGAAATATTATATTATTAGATGTTCTTATAATTGTAGAGTGAATGACAAAATGAGCATTTTTATTTATGAAAACCTTGTGCAAGATATTTGGCATCTTAATTATCTTCGCACATGGAAGATATGGATAAGTTCCATAAAAGTTGAACTCTTAGGCTCACTAATTAATGATGTATTAATTAGATAATCATAAACTTATGGTCAAATATTTTGCTCCGAAGGTCAGCATTTTCCAATGGTACCTTAATTTAATTATAATATCATAAAAATATTAAATTTATTACTGGAAATTCGGCAGATTGTTTTTATTTTATTTTTAATCATCACACCCTATTGTGCTGGTACAGGTAAAATTGAAATGAAGTCAATAAAGTGGGTTTTACTCACTATTGACCAGTGTGAATGATAATATGGAGTCATGGGTCATTCAAACAAATAAATATATAGTCCATGGCATGATATCTTGTCAATTATCTCTCCATCAAAAAGACGTGGAAATGGAATCTCAAAATTCAACGTATCACTATTACCTTCTTTTGTTTTACATTATCTGATCGTCATATTTTCCACCACTGAATCATTTCGATTCTTGCCATTAAGTTCCCAACACTGCCTCTGTATTTGTCTTTTTTAGGGCCCTGCATGATCCTTTTCACCTTATCTGGAGATCTGGGTTGTTGGCTGATGGACTAGGAGGACCTTATTAGCTAGGAGCTTCCGTGAGCTTAATGGCTTTTGTTCATATTCTCATTGTCAATGATACTAAACTTTAGACCCACATGCATGCATGACTACATCTCTATAGATGTACACACAGATGAGAAATCACACTAGTCAGATATATTCCTGCCGCCGAGAGACGGGAATATTGTGTATATACGTTGGCTCAAACCGCATATCATCAGATTTAGTCACCAAGAACTCGTTCTCTCTTCTTGTCCAGGTAAGGTGTATTCTATTTAGGAAAATGATTCTTTGACAGGGCAATAGTGCGAAGGAATTCAATACTGTAAAATATTCTTATCTAATTCTACATAAACGTATCGTTTGTAGAAAATTTATTGATAATTTGCTGTTATGTACTATCATTTTATATAGTTTTATATATACGGTATTATTTTTTTATTAACATGGGTGTCCGGGCCATCTTGTACATACCTCGATTAATTCCACTGGCTCTGAAATTAACGATTATATAAGCCTTCAGTGGCCCTGAGGTTTGTGAAATTCGAACTGATGATCTCTAGAAAGCAAATCTAGAGTCTGACCAGTTGAGTTACACCCCTCAAGATATTTTATACGACATTTTATTGCACTGGTGCGTGCATATCATTTCCCCCCATTATTCACTAATCAGTATATATCTTTATATTTACTCAGACAAAAATCTTCGAAGGTTAACTCTATGACTAGTTGTCATTGATCTAATTATAGAATAACAAGATGGAAGTCAATATATATTCTATATATTATAATAATACTAAATAATTCTAATAGCATTAAGAGTCTATCACATGTGACATAGCCGAAGCTTCTGTGGAAATAGGACGCTTCCTGTTTCTGGGTAAAATTGTTCGAATCCTCGAACCAAAAATTACACTCGAATCCATGAGTTCAGAAATTAAAATTCTCCAAGAGAAAGTTCTTTATTGAATTCAAAAGCTACCTTACAACGAAAAGAGGCAGCCTTTATATAGGCTGCAAGTCCTAATTCAACTAGGAATATAATTGTTTAGGAAAGAAATAACTAGAATAAAGACAGCAAATAATACAGCTAGAAAAGTAAATAAATCCTGATATTACGACTTTAATTAGGACTCCTAAATAAGGAGGCAATCTGCTGGAAAGATACTCCAATGGTAACTGCAGTTCCTGATTTCTCTGTATTTATATTATATCCTGCAATTTGTTCTTCCTCCTGCGATCTGCTCTTCCTTTCCTCTTGTAGACTGTTCTACATCAGTCTCTTTTGCATGAAAAGAACTCGACCCCGAGTGAGTTAAGTGAGAAGATGCCATATCAGGAGGATGATACTCATACAAATCTGCCACGTTGAAGGTAGGGGAAATGGCCATATCTGTAGGAAGGTTTACAACATATGCATTGTCATTAATTTTCTGAAGGATCTGGAAAGGCCCAACTTCTTGTCTTTCAGCTTGTTGTATGCTCCTACAGGCAGTCGTTCTTTGCGCAAATAAACCATCACAAGGTCTCCTTCTTGAAAGGTTTGGACCCTCTGCTTTTTATCTGCTGCAATTTTGTACTTGGCATTAGAAGCCTCTAAGTTTTGCCGCACTTCTTAATGAATGGACTTTATACGGTCTGCCATATTTTCTGCTGCAATGCTTAAACCCGGTAGTTTTGGTAGAGGAACTAAGTCCAATGCATGGCATGGTGGACAACAATAAACAATCTGAAATGGTGTCTTCCTAGTGGACCGGTTGAGTATACTGTTATAAGCAAACTCAGCTTGTGCCAAAGTAACATCCCACTGTTTTGGTTGTCCCAGAAAGACAGCGAATCAGATTCCCAAGAGTGCGGTTTACTACCTCCGTCTGGCCATCAGATTAAGGATGGTTGGTGCTGCTAAAATTCAAGGATGTGTCAAATCGTCGCCATAATGTTCGCCAAAAATGACTCGAAAATTTGGTGTCTCTGTCGGACGTGATGGACTTGGGAATCCCATGCAGATGCACCACCTCCTTGAAAAATAAATTTGCTACGTGCACCGCATCTGTAGTTTCCTTACAAGCAATAAAATGTGCCATTTTAGAATACTTGTCGACTACCATGAAAACTGAATCAAATCCGCGTTGGGTTCGTGGTAGGCCTAAGATAAAATCCATGGAAAGATCCTCCCAAGGTGCTACTAGGATAGGCAAGGGTATATACAAACCGGTATTTTGGGACTGCCCCTTAGCAGCCTGGCATATGAGGCACCTTTTAACATAGTTGCCAATGTCTCTTTTTAACTGGGGCCAATAATACCTCTCCTCAGCAAGCGCTATTGTTTTGTCACGCCCCAAGTGTCCACCCAAGCCTCCACTGTGTAAGTCATGAATTATTTAGCTCGTAGTGAGCTCCTGGGTATGCATAATTGGTTACCATGGAATAAGTAGCCTTTCTGGATATGCAGGTTCTCCACAGGAAGCCCGGTTTGGCACTTTGTCCAGCTATCTTGAAAATCTTCATCTCCAGCGTACAACTCTTTTAGGCAATCAAACCCAATGATTTTAGTTTATAGAGTGACAAGTAGTAATGTCCTTTGGCTGAGAGCACCAGTTGCTCGGTTTAGTCGCCCAGCTTTATGTTGTAATGTGAATGTGAAGCGTTGAATAAATGAAATCCAGCGGGCATGCATTTTGTTGACTCTATTCTGGCTGTTGATAAATCTTAGTGCCTGATGGTTGCTAAATAAAACGAAGTCTCAGGGTACTAGGTAGTGCTCCCAGACTTTTAAAGCGTGAAAGACGACGTATAACTCTAGCTCATAGGTAGACCATTTCTGGCGAGCTTCACTGAGTTTTTCACTGTATAACGCAACTGGTCTGCCTTCTTGAGACAACACAACATCAATACCCACAATAGAGGCATCACACTCTACTTGAAATAATTTGTCAAAGTTTGGTAGTGCCAAAACTAGGGCCGATGATAGTTTTTCTTTGATCATTTTGAAGCTCTGCTCTGCTGCTTCTCCCCAATAGAATTTCCCTTTCTTCATGCACTCGGTAATGGGTGCGACTATTTGGTTAAAATCTCTAATAAATCGTCTATAAAACGTTGTTAGTCCATGAAAACTATGGACCTCGTTTACTGTTCGTGGAGTCGGCCAATCTCGAATGGCGCAAATCTTTTTTTCATCTACCTTAATTCCATCAGCACTTATTATGAACCCTAAGAATAACAAGCTACTGGTCATAAAGCTGCACTTTTTGACGTACAACTTATTTTGCTGCAGAATTTGAAGTACTTCCCTCAAGTACGCAACATGCTCAGATTGGGTTTGGCTGTAGATTAATATATCATCGAAGTATACCACCACAAATTTTCCTGTGATAGGTTTTAATACCTGGTTTATAAACCGCATGAAAGTACTGGGTGTATTGGTTAGTCCGAATGGCATTACTAACCACTCATATAAGCCCTCATTTGTTTTAAAAGCAGTCTTCCACTCGTCTCCTGGTCTGATCAGAATTTGATGGTACCCGCTTCACAAGTCGAGTTTTGAAAAGACTTTGGACCTGGATAACATGTCCAACATATCTTCTAATCGAGGGATAGGGAACTTGTATTTAACAGTGATCTTGTTGATTGCTCGGTTATCGATGCACATGCGCCAACTACCATCTTTCTTTGGTACTAACAGGGCTGGTACTGCACAAAGGCTCATGCTCTCCTGTACTAATCCCTTCTCAATTAGTTCTTCCACTTGTGCTTGCAGAACCTGACTTTCCTGGGATTCATCCGGTAATGGAGGCGATTTGGCAAACTAACTCCTGGCATGAAATCAATCTGATGTTGTATGTCCCGTATAGGAGGTAACCCATTAGGTAGGTCTGATGGTATAACCTTCTGAAATTCCTCCAGTAATGGCAGTAGTGGAGGTGGAATGTCAATAGAATCCCTGCCAACTTCTCTTCTTACTACTACGACAAAAATCTCTCTGGCGTCCTTAGTCTCTTCCATGAATTTGCCCCCATCCACTAGCAATACTGGTTTTCCTTGTGGCTTCGGTTTAATGCTTGCAAACTCTTCTTTTATAGGACCTAAAATGACCTTCAGATCCTCCTTCATGAAGATATAAACGTTGTCACGACCTCTGTACGTGGCATCTACATCATATTGCCAGGGGCGTCCTAAAATTATATGGCAGGCATCCATTTCCACCACGTCGCATGTAACCTTATCTACATAATTCTTCCCAATTGAGAATTTAATGTGGCAGACTTCTGTTACCTTTACTTCAATGCCACGTTTAATTCAGCCAATTTTACACGGTGCATGATGCTTCCCGGTTTGCAATCCCAATTTAGTAACCATTGCTTTTGATATTATATTTTCACTACTGCCACTATCTATGATAATATCACACACCTTTTATTCATGGTGCACCTGGTTCTGAATATATTATGCCGCTGAGAGGGTTCCTTTTGTTTTGGTGCCAACAGTAACCTCTTGTTACTTCTTCTTCTTCATACGTATAGGCTACTTTGTTATCCTCTTTCTCTATGTCGAAGGGGCACTCTTCTTTTGGCTCCATTAAGTTCACGGTACTCCTTCTTGGACACTAGTTGGAACGGTGTCCTGGTTGTCCACATCTATAACATTTATCCGATCCTGGACGAGTATAAGGATTTCTGGGCATCACCTCGGGTGGGATGGTGTTGGCAGGCTTTGTTGGTGCTCCACTGCTGTTTGTTCCCTGTATAGTGTTAGAGAAGAAGAGTTGGGTTGTTGAAGTTGTCGGGGTCATCGGGGTCTTTCCCTTGTTGACTGTCGCTCTATTATTATCAAATGGATTCCTTGCCCCAACCATTGCTTTTGATCTATCTAATTAGGTCTCTGCTTTAATAGCCAGTGCAACAACTTCTGTTAGCGTGTAAACTGTTTGCGTTGCCACACGATCCTGTATAGCCCAACGCAAACCTCCAACAAACCTGGCAACTTGTTGTGCCTTTGTTTCCAGCAGATTATTTCGTGATGACAGCCTATGGAATTCTTCCAGGAAAGCCTCAACAGTTCTAGCTCCTTGTCTACATTCCTGATATTGTTTAAACAAAATTTGCTCGTAGTCTGGTGGTAGATAACGGGATCGTAATAGTCGTTTCATTTTAGTCCATGTTTGAACCATCCCCTTCCCTTGTCACAGCCAGGTACTTTGTAGTTGCTCCCACCAGGCAGAAGCTCCCCCCAATGGTCTATATGCGACTAACTTCACCTTCTTGTCTTTAGGAATGTCCATATAATTGAAGAACCTCTCGACTAATACCAACCAATCAAGGAACTCTTCAATCTGAAGTTGTCCATTAAAACTGGGCAGGTCCATCTTCATTTGAAACATCTGTCGGTCTGGTTCCCTTTGGTATCCTCTCCGATTTCCCCGGAGTATAGTTTCAGCTTCTTCTTCATCCTCAATTAGGCTGTCCTCGTAGACTGGTTGCCTTCGTAGGATTCCTGGAGGGCGTTCACAAGTTTCAACCCTTTCTCTGTGATATTGACGACCCGAAGGATTGTTGATCCCCTGATTGTTTCCTGCTGTCAGCCTAGCAAGGGCTGCTTGGATATCACGTAAGGTTTGTTGTGTCTTATGCTGGAAAATTCATAATTCAGCCCCTGTAACCAAATTGTCCTTGCGGTCATCGCCGCCAAGGGTTTCGCTTTCGTTGCGTGGGTTTGCCATCTAACAGGATTAGGCTTGCTCTGATACCAACTGACGTAGCGGCAGCTTCTGTGGAAATAGGACGCTGCCTATTTCCGGGTAAAATTGTTCGAATCCTCGAACCAAAAATTACACTCGAATCCACGAGTTCAGAAATTAAAATTCTCCAAGAGAAAGTTCTTTATTGAATTCAAAAGCTACCTTACAACGAAAAAAGGCAGCCTTTATATAGGCGGCAAGTCCTAATTCGACTAGGAATATAACTGTTTAGGAAATAAATAACTAGAATAAAGACAACAAATAATACAGCTAGAAAAGTAAATAAATCCTGATATTACGACTTTAATTAGATCTGCTAAATAAGGAGGCAATTTGGTGGAAGGATACTCCAATGGTAACTGCAGTTCCTGATTTCTCTGCATTTATATTATATCCTGCAATCTGCTCTTCCTCCTACAATCTACTCTTCCTCTCCTCTTGTAGACTGTTCTATATCAACATGATACTTTCCCTTTTTTCTTTATCAAATATATGTAATTTGGTTTCTATAATTAACAAACAATGATCTGAAATAACTCTAGTATTCTAAGAGCACTCATCATTTCATATTTCATCTACTTAAACTAAGTATACTAATTAACAATCATATTAAAATTGATATGAGTTTAAGTGATTTAGAAAAATAGAAATAATATATGAAAATCAAAACAAGAACTATATATATCGACTTTAATATGTTATAGTAAATTTGATTTAAGTTATATGTATACAAAATGGAATGGTGAGTATTCCTGAAATACAAAGTGATTTTCTATGACATCTCGTCCAGGAGCATTACAATCCGTCCGTCCGATAGCATCACAAACACATCGGCCTAGCTAGTGACAATTCCAGGGGTGGGTTC
>Ga0325410_1002388_pt1 | contig 21048 bp, 15 predicted proteins | sample PopdelMetagenome_16_FD_206182 | JGI IMG/M metagenome (GOLD analysis project Ga0325410, IMG submission 206182) | Populus deltoides microbial communities from Bellville, Georgia, United States - Xylem-PdIQD-R3 | ecosystem: Host-associated > Plants > Phyllosphere > Stem > Wood/Secondary xylem... | reverse complement strand
GTCCCTGCAAGCCATGGTTAGAAAATATATTAATATAATATATTTTTTATTTGTTTTATTTTTAATATTAACATGATTAAATACATTAAAAATATTAATTTAAAGTTTTTTTTTTAAAGAAATACGGTTCCAGACAGTACCTGGTAACATAAAGCTAGAGACAGGAGAGAGATGGATTTATTTTTTATTATTAGTTTTTAAGCATCATGCTGCCTGCCTAATTAGGATTTTAGACAAATAATTAGCACTCGGTAGCGGTACTTGTCAAGCACTCTGCATGCGTACACACAATGGGTGGAGTCGTCGACATGCAGGCGCGCCTGCCTGCCCTCTTCGGTGATCATGTGCTGGTGGATTTAACAATCTATTTCTATTAATTAATAATAAAAAAATACATTTATATTCAAATATTATTTCCACTCGCAATTTTGTATTAATTATAATTTGAATGTTTTTTTTTAATATTACAAGTGAGTTTTATTTTTTTCAATACATTAAACATAATTGATTTATGATCATCCTTGTTTCTTTTATTCTAATTTATTATCAATTAAATTTATATATTAATTGACCCGCTATATATATATATATTAATTTATTATGAAATACAACTTCATAATTATCTAGAGATGGAGATCGAAGTTGTGCGTGGTAATCACTACTGTTACTACGGATCTGATGATCCACCTTCTGCTTCTTCTTTTTCTTTTTTTTTATTTACTGGTTTTTTCTTTTCTTTTCGTACAAGATTTACTGTGTTTGACTTGTTTGTAAAAGTTCATTTCTTACTTTTTAAACAAGCACCTGGTGCCAACAGGTTAACAGCCCATTGTTTTTTACTTTTAAAATTATTTTTGAAAAAAAATTAAAATATTTGTTTTAAAAAAATTAATTTTTTAAACTACATTAATAAGCTGATATTAAAAAAATAATATTATTTCAATCAATTTAAAATGTAAAAAACTCTTTCAAAGATATTATTACAACCTTAATTTTGTCTTCAGTAAAAATCTATAAAACTTCTTTAAAAAATTACATTCTGTTTTTAAAATATATTGTATAAAAAAATATTATTTTAATTTATTTTTAATTAAAAGAAATACTTAAAAAAAAACATGTGCTTTGAAAGACACTTAGAATTGAAAATAAATAAAATTAAGGTAAGGGCTGGGGCATGCATTGGACGGCGGTAGTAGTTGTATAATAAAAGGAACCACAAGGGTAGGGATATTCCGTTACTTGACAGCAGAGCCGAAATGGTTAAATTAAAGTAGGGAAAAAAAGAAAACTTCGAGAAGAATCGCGTGCCCGCATGATGCGCGAGGGGGAGTCGAGAGCGATCGGTTATACTCTTGAGTAAATTCTTCTTCAGTCCCTCACATTTCAATGTGATTATAGCATAGCTCTTCGTATTTGAAAATACATAAATTATCTCCTTCACCATAAATTTTATTGGGCTGGCTCTTTAATTAGCCTCCGTTTGTTTCCAGAAAAGTTATTTTCTTTTGAAAAATAAATTCCAAAAAAAATAAATTATTTTTCGATGTTTAGTAGAGTTATGGAAAATGAACTGGAAAACACTTTCCAATGTTTGGTTATATTATGGAAAATAAACTGGAAAATAATTTATTAATGAATCAAAATTTTTTCAAGTTTATCTAATATATATAAAATATTTAATATAATATTTAATCACTTACAATAAAATAATGAAATTTAAAAAGTATAATGATGAATTTTTTTATTATATCCTATATTCATATATAGCTTATTTTATAAAATATAACTATATATATCATATCATATTATAGAAAAATAACATTATGAAATATTTCGTAATTAAAACCTATTAATATATATTTTTTTAATTTTAAAAGCTTAAAATAAGTTTATTTTTTTTCATACGAAGAAAGCCAAATTAGTTTATAGTAAGAGTTAGATATTTAGGTTTTTTTTTTGTATGAAGATTTTTAAAAAGATAAATAAATATAAAAATATTTTGATGGGTTTTTTGAATAAATTTTTTTTTGTGAATCCGTTTTCCCTAAACGTGTCAGGCTATGAATGACCATTGCTATAATGGAGATGCATAGCCTGGTGAGAGGCACTTGTTTCAATCTTACATATTTAATGCCCCTCTTGGAGGTTCGAAGAACACTATCTCTTGGCTTTACTAGGGTTGTAGCTAGATTTTGTTCAAAAACTCTCCCCTGAAGTGTTCTCATGGGTTGCCAGGAAGAGCTGTTGATAGAAAAGGTTTGTGAGATCTACGATAAACTTTTGAGGTTAGAAAACCTCAATCCTTCCAAGCAAGTTAATTTTCTCTTCACCCAACTTGTACAGACTTGTATGAGTCAATGCCATAGGAAAGTGTTTTCCTTTTGACAAGGAAAGGAAAACACTTTTCTGTGATAAAAGACAGTTATTGTTTTTGATCGGAAACAATATTTCTTTGACTAGCTTTTCAGATAGTTAGCAAACATGAGAAAATAAGAAAAATGAATTCTAAGAATTTAGTTTCCTTGAAACAAACAAGGCATTAGTGAGTGAACAATTTTTCTCTCAGAATCAAGGGACTAATTTATATGATATCAAATAAAAAGGACTAAGTTACAACCCGTCCTAAGAATAAGATACTAAAATTAACCTACTCAACCCATCTCTACTATTTTGGTAATTTTGTACGGAAAAAAATCACGGGAAAGCACAGGAGACCAAGGGCTGGTATTATGGTAGTAATTATTTTTTAAATTTAAGTGGCTTTGCTGCAAAAGCAGCGGTTTAAACGGCGTCAATAATAAAAAATCAATAGTAAGTAGGAGCACAAGTATTTTATAAATCAAACGGCCAGAGGCGTGGTTTCTGAGTATCAGATCCAAGTTCGGTTTGAATAAAGAGAAAAGAAAAGGAGAGCCTGGGAGTCTTCTCCTCCGAGATTGTTTCGATTGTCAGTTATCTCCCTCCATTCACCGTAGCCATAGCCATAGCCATAGCCATAGCCTAGCATAATCGCTGTGGTTCTTCTTATATTCGTTAATTAATTGGTTTCTTTTATTGGATCAGAAAGAAGTTACAAATAAGAAATGGGGAGCCCAGGACAGAACGCATGGAAATTGGTGGATCATCCTAAGCTTCCGAAGGGGAAGACTATTGCTATGGTGGTTTTGGATGGTTGGGGTGAGGCTAAACCTGATCAGTATAACTGCATCCACGTCGCCCACACTCCTACCATGGATTCCTTCAAAACTGTACCTTTCTTCTCCTTCCTTTTCTATCAATTATTCTTAATAACTGCATACGTCAATTTCAATGATGAATGATTGTTGTTTGGAATTGGATAGACTGCCCCTGAGAAATGGAGATTGATTAAGGCCCATGGTACTGCTGTTGGGCTTCCAAGTGAGGATGACATGGGCAACAGTGAAGTTGGTCACAACGCTCTTGGTGCTGGTCGCATTTTTGCCCAAGGGTATCTGACTTAACTAATTTCTTCACTTCACTTATCTTCTATTTTTTTTCATTCTTCCTATGCGGATACTTGTCTCCCACAATGGTGTCTTACGTAGTTGCTTCATTCTCTTGAGAGCTCACGGGTAAAAAACAATCTTTTTTATTTATTTATTTACTTGTGAATGTAGAGCCAAGCTTGTTGATCTTGCTCTTGCCTCGGGAAAAATCTACGACGGAGAGGGATTTAAGTACATTAAGGAATGTTTTGACAACGGCACCTTGCATCTCATTGGGTTATTGAGTGATGGTGGTGTTCACTCAAGGCTTGATCAGTTGCAGGTGAGTTTTGTTTTTGATCTCTTTCCTTATCTTGCTTGGCTTGTTCTCTCGAAATCATATTAGTATATTTCCTAACGCTTTTTCTCCTTCTTCCTTTTTTCTTTCTGCAGTTGTTGCTACAAGGTGCTTTTGAAAATGGTGCAAAACGAATCCGTGTTCACATTCTCACTGATGGCCGTGATGTTTTAGATGGGTCAAGCATTGGCTTTGTGGAGACTCTTGAGAAGGACCTGTCAAATTTACGTGAGAAAGGTATTGATGCACAAATTGCATCTGGTGGTGGTCGCATGTATGTTACAATGGATCGTTATGAGGTATGCGTGTAAATTCTGTTCTTTCTTGAGGAGAAGAATGCCTGTGATGCTTCTCATTTTATGGTCTATTCTTGTATGAATCTGTGTTTTTTCTTCCCGCTCTATATTTTGTTACTTATTTTCTATAGAAACTCAACACTTACATGATAGCTTCACACCATTAGGGGCTTAAAAACCTCTATTTCCCTCCAAATGAGGGGCAACGTGGACAGAGGAAAAAACGATCTAGTCAAACTGAGATTTTGGGGAGGAATGGATCACTCTTATCCAATCTGGTCTTTATGGGTGGTAACTAGTGGCATGTAGTTCGTATATTAATAATGTTCCTGCAAACCAATATGATGCAAATTAAGACTTTCTTTTAATAAGGTGAGGGTAAAAGAGGTAGGGGGAGACTAAAAATTTACGTGGATGGAAGAGGCATCAACTACCAAATGATTTAAGCTATCTTTTTTATCAAGGAGGATTTAGTTTATGGTCTTGTTGAATGGTGTAAAAGCATAGCCTAAGCTAAATAGTTTGAAACTAAGGCCTTGTTTCTGATGATGATAAGATGAAGTCTAAATGTGGGAAGTAACTTGCATGTTTTTCAAAAATGATCTTTTCTTTAAATGATGTTCTACATATCAGTCTGTGGGCCTCTTTACAGTTATAGATTTAGCATCATTTCTTTGTGCATGTCTGAACATTTTCTGTAAATCTTCTGCAGAATGATTGGGATGTGGTGAAACGAGGATGGGATGCCCAAGTTCTTGGTGAAGCCCCATACAAGTTTAGAAATGCAGTAGAAGCTGTCAAGAAACTGAGGGAAGAACCCAAGGCAAATGACCAGTACTTACCTCCTTTTGTCATTGTTGATGAGAGTGGAAATCCTGTGGGACCAATCAAGGATGGTGATGCTGTTGTCACATTCAACTTCCGAGCAGATCGCATGGCTATGCTTGCTAAGGCGCTTGAATACGAGGATTTTGATAAATTTGATCGGGTTCGAGTTCCTAAAATCCATTATGCTGGAATGCTTCAATATGATGGCGAGTTGAAGCTTCCAAGCCACTACCTTGTTTCTCCTCCTGAGATAGATAGGACATCTGGTGAATACTTGGTGCACAACGGCATTCGCACCTTTGCTTGCAGGTGAGCTACAACCATTGATAGAATGGTCTTTGCCTTCATCAAACTGTTTAAATTCCGTTTCTTGTTTCTATATGTGTGTGCATCCCAGCTATTTTAGCTGCTTTGGTTTGCAAATAACTTGATTATAAATCAACAAGCAAACTCATTTCGTAACCATATTTTGGCAGAATGATTAAACATGAGTCATTACGGGGCTTTACTGTAGGCCTGCATCTTATAGTCTAGTAAATTCTGTCAATAATCATATGCTGGTTTCTCTCAAGTAATGTTTGTTTGGATAATGCAATTATTCCACCTCACGACTCTTTGATTCCTTGGTCCAGCCTTGTGGCTTATCTAACTTTGGCATAGGAAAGTTGCATATTTATGAAGGTATAAGGTATAACAGATTCTTTAGGTGGCTAATTATCTGTGATGGAACATTTGACACTTTTGCCACTTCAACTAGTTTTATAAATTGCCTGTTCAAGTATGTTGAGCATAAATCTGTTTCTCCTCTTTGTCGTCTGGAAAGTTTTAAGTCCTAGCTATTTTCTTACATATGTTTGGGTTTTTGTACAACAGCGAGACTGTCAAATTTGGCCATGTCACTTTCTTCTGGAATGGAAATCGTTCTGGTTATTTTAATCAAGAAATGGAGGAATATGTGGAAATTCCAAGTGATGTTGGAATTACCTTCAATGTCCAACCTAAGATGAAGGCAATAGAGATTGCTGAGAAGGCAAGGGATGCCATCCTTAGCGGCAAATTTGACCAGGTAATTAATGCCTTGTATAATGTGATGAATGAACTCTCATTTCTTGTTGAACTGGTGACTGATATGTTGTTTCACATGATTGTTTAGGTTCGCGTCAATCTACCAAATGGTGACATGGTGGGACATACAGGAGACATTGAGGCCACAGTCGTGGCATGCAAGGTTGCTGACGATGCTGTCAAGGTACAACTTCCTTGCTGTTAGATCTTTTTTTCTCTTCTTTTTCTTTGAACTTGATTGTTGTATGGTCTATGCTACCATTATTTCAGGCTAACTTGTGTGCTGGTCCATCTGGTATGGTGTCATCCATCTGTGTGGATGCTTTTATTCTTATTAATTTCATTCGCTCATCATTTGGACAGCGACAATGAATTAGTAGTTCTCAGGAAATACCACCAGGGAATTTATTTCTCTTCAGAATAAAGCTAACACAATTAAATGAATTACAAGAGCCAGCCCACGTAGCAAAGCATTAGAGTACTTGGAAAGTGGTTAATAGTAACCGTGTTGCTGCCTTTTTTTTCATTTTAGACTTGATAGTGAAGGTCAAATAAAAAAGTTGTCCTCCAGTGCAATTTATGTGAATATCAAAGCTGCCCCCAACTTTGGACAAATAAGCGTTAACTAGGGGCTGATGGAGGGGAAAAAATTAGTAAAAAGGTTTATGCACAACGCCTAGATAGAGATGTGAACATGAAATTAGTAACTGTGCATTTTCAATGAGCGAGTTGTATAATTTCTGTTTGACTGTTTGTCCCTTCCTAATTCCTGGCATGCTGTATTTTCTTTGCCCTGGCATTTTGTTACCTTCTTGTTGACTGGAGATATGCTTTACCACAGATGATCATTGATGCAATAGAGCAAGTTGGTGGAATCTTTGTAATCACTGCTGATCATGGTAATGCTGAAGACATGGTCAAGAGGGATAAGTCTGGCAAACCTCTTTTAGATAAGAATGGCAGCCTTCAGATACTCACTTCCCACACTCTTCAACCAGTAAGTAACAAATAGTGTCTAATATTCCCATTGAAGGATTGGATTTAATAGCATGGTGGTTTCATTGGTTATTGTTCTCCGTTTGCTTGAGTTGATATAGAGTCAACCGATTAAATATGCCCACTTCCTGTGTAGGTGCCTATCGCAATCGGAGGGCCTGGACTGGCCCCTGGTGCCAGGTTCCGCAATGATGTTCCCACTGGTGGACTTGCCAATGTAGCTGCAACCGTGATGAATCTGCATGGATTTGAGGCTCCTAGTGACTACGAGCCCACTCTGATTGAAGTTGTCGATAACTAGGAGAAGGGAAGCATAATTAAAACACATCAGTAATCCCATAAATTTTGATTTTAAGCAACTATAATTGCAGAAGCCTGTTGAGAACTATGTATTATCCGGTAAAATAAGTTGTAATTTTGATTCTGCCCGGTGGGCTTTCCATTTCCCAGTTGAGACTTGAGAGAGAACATTGTAATTTCTGCCCCCTCGGTGGATGACAGAATTGTATTTCAAATGGCGGTCTTATTAGTGATTGTGCTCTTGTTTGTGATGATATCATGACATCCAGTTGCCTATGAGCTGTGAAGGAGCACTGTCTGTTTTGGAATGAATGCCATGTTTTCTTGTTTATGCCATGAAGATTGAAAGCATAAAAATGATCGCGACATTATCGTCTAGGCAAACAAGGCTTTAATTGTTGCAGCCCGTGGGAGATCTTGTATCATTGACTATGTTTGTTTCTTTTTAAAATGTTTTTATTTTAAAATGTATTAAAAATAATATTTTTTTAATTTTTTTAAAATTATTTTTGAGATTAACACATTAAAACAATTTAAAACATATAAATAATAAAAAAAATTGAATTTTTTAAAAACGCAGATATTGATATTGCAAGCAAAAAAAAATGTTTTTTTTAAAAAAATATATTAAAATCTTCTATATTAGATTTCTTTTAATTTTTAAATTATTATATTAATTAAAAACACAGAAATTAATATCAACTTTATATTTTCTTTAAATAAACACTTTTAATATCTAACACACAAAAATAAACAAGTTCGACATCCACCGAATGGGTCTTTCATTTATTTTATTTTATTTTATTCGTGGATCACTAGCCAACCACGGTGGTAAATATATAAATAAAGTTGTTGGAAAATCTAAATAAAATAAAATATTTTAACCTCAACGTTACTCAACCGGAGGGGATAGTCGCCCGCACGCTCCTACCCTATCCGTTGGATTGGACCCGACGCAACCCTCCCTCCCTCCTTCCCTTCCTTATTTGAATTTCAAAATAAAGCAGCCACGCTTCTCCCTACAAACCGAGGGAAATAACCTTTATTACTCCAGCGAGGAGGATCTCCTCCTCCTCCTCCTCTGTCCAATTGTGTTTATATATATATATATATATATATATATATATATATATATATATATATATATAAAATAACATCCCCTCACCATCACCATCACAATCCAGATTACGAAAGATGGAAAAGTATGAGAAACTGGAGAAGGTCGGGGAAGGCACCTACGGCAAAGTCTATAAAGCCAAAGACAAACTAACAGGTCAGCTCGTTGCTCTCAAAAAAACTCGGCTCCAAATGGATGAGGAAGGCGTTCCCCCTACCGCTCTCCGCGAAGTTTCTCTTCTTCAGATGCTCTCTCAATCTCTCTACGTCGTCCGCCTCCTCTCAGTCGAACACATTGACGCCAACAACTCCGACGACGACTCCAAATCCAATCTCTACTTGGTTTTCGAGTTTCTCGATACGGATCTCAAGAAATTCATCGATTCTCACCGCAAAGGTCCCAACCCTAGACCTCTCTCCCCTTCCCTCATCCAGAGCTTCCTCTTCCAGCTCTGCAAGGGAGTTGCTCACTGTCACAGCCACGGTGTGCTTCACCGCGATCTCAAGCCTCAGAACCTTCTTCTTGATCAGGAGAGAGGTATTCTTAAGATTGCTGATTTGGGATTGGGTCGTGCCTTTACTGTGCCTCTTAAGAGTTATACCCATGAGATTGTCACTCTTTGGTATAGGGCTCCTGAGGTGTTGCTTGGTTCCACTCATTATTCCATCGCTATCGATATGTGGTCTGTCGGTTGCATCTTTGGTAATATAATTTAATGTGATCAATTTGATTTTGATTTGTTGGTGCTCGATGAAAGTCTCGTTTCTTATTGTATTCATTGCAGCTGAAATGTCGAGAAGGCAAGCTCTGTTTCCTGGAGACTCCGAGCTTCAACAGTTGCTTCATATTTTCAGGTATGCTTCTCTCCTATTCATCTAATTTAATTTAATTTTGCGCGTTAATTATATAAAAAATCATAGTTATTAAACTCGATCTAGGGTCGGGTCTCGGATTTTATGAGTCAACTCGGATTAACTTGAAAAAATTTTAAAAAAATTAAAGTTTTAATATTTTATATGAAAAAATTAAAAAAAAAATCTATGTAAATATAGGTTATACATATTGTAATCAATAAAGTTTAAAAAAATATTTTAAAATTCTTTTTATCCCACGTTGAAAAAACGTAACGTTTTTCTTGTGAACATAGAGTATATATATACTAATGGATTTCAAATCCTACATTGAAAAAATATAGTTTTTTCTTGTGAACATAGAGTGTATATATATATATACTAATAGGTTTCAAATCCCACATTAAAAAGATACTATGCTATCCTTTTAAGTTGAAGTATTTAAATCAAAAAGTTTTTTATCCCATATTAAAAAAACATAACTTTTTTCTTGAGAACATGAAGTATATATACTAATAGGTTTTAAATCCTACATTTGAAGGGAAAAAAAAAAGATCGGGTCTCGCCCGGGTCACGGGTTGACCTACCGGGTCGACTAGGTTTGGCCGGGTCGTTGTACCGGTCAGTTTTTTGACAAATCTGAACTGGTCCAGCCCCCGGGTCGACCCCCCGGTCTGGGTTTAATAAGTATGAAAAGTTGCTCTTTACCATACATTTACTTTTATAAATTACGTAAGCTAATTTCTACCGATTAATTCCAAGGTTGTTAGGAACACCAACTGAAGAGCAGTGGCCAGGAGTTACTTCTCTTAGAGATTGGCATGTCTATCCCAAATGGGAGCCTCAAAACCTTGCACGAGCTGTTCCATCTCTTGTACCTCAGGGGGTGGACCTCTTATCGGTAACTACTGCTGCTGCTGCTATAAGTGCATGCTTTTTTCCAATTGTTGGCTTCTTGTTTTATGGGTGGCAAAGTGCACCTCAATAGGTGGATTGTCATGTTGGCTTGAATTGAATGTGAATGTGAATGTGGCTCTTGCCATAGCTTCTGCGCTGGAATTGTTGTTGCTCTCCCATAGTTCGTTTCATATTGATCTATGATGTTTAAAGCTGCATGAGAATTGTGATGTGATAGATGTACTTCTCCAGCCCAAGAGATAGTTTGATGATTATCAAAGTATATAGTTTACAATATAGGTGACACAACTGAAATTTGGCTAAGAAATACTATAGGCTGATGAGGATTACGCTGATTTAAATATTTTTTCACAAATGGTTGATTTTGTCATATTACTGATATGCTCACACTGACAAATGACAACGCAGATCGTACTGTTTTGGAATATTGTCAGGATTTATGTATGTTCTTTAATCACTTTTTTGCTCAAAAGTAACAAGTAGAGCCGGATTATGACAATAATGTGGATGGGAACATGAAATCAAATTTTACAAGTGATGTGAGTAGGAATATGCAAATTCTACGTTTCTAAGATACTCTAATAAATTTCTTTACCAAATAGGTTTAGTCCTGCAACTACGGTTTCCAAGCTGGCTACTGATCCATCACTTTGGCTCTTCTTCGTTTGCCAATATCACCTCTATATTGGGATACTAATATCATGTTGTGTTGGATAATGCAGAAGATGCTCAAGTACGATCCAGCTGAAAGAATCTCGGCCAAAGCAGCTATGGATCATCCCTATTTCGATAGCCTTGACAAGTCGCAGTTCTGAAGCTACAAGGTTTTGGGAGATTTTACTTTCTGCTTCCATCATGCATTTTCTAGGATTAGATACCTTTATGTAAAAGATTTTCGGTTCATCGTCTTGGTGATGTAACTTTTGAACTTTGTCACAACTTATATATATATATATATATATATATATATATATTGCAATTTATGCGTACAATTAATCTTTCCGCGCCAAATTTGCAAGATTTCATCTATTGTTTTTTTAAGAATGAAATTAATCTCTGGATAACTGCTGATCAAGTGTAAAATATCGCATGTATTTGTGAATGGCGATTCAGTTGTTCACTGTTCATGCCTCTCTCCATGTTTTACATGATAATTACATGTTCATTGTTGAAGGAGTGGGTCCAGGTGTTGTAAGGTCTTCTATATTGTTGACTTCCGTCAGTAAAATGGTGTGATGGACATTTAAATCGCTCATGCACTCAACTTTGTGTTGCCTCTGTCATATCTTGACTGTATGTAAATGCATTACTAAGTTCTGATCACTATGTCTTCCAAGAACTTGGCAAAGGAAAGGTTTGAGTAAATATATCTGTTGCAGTGAAATAAAACATGTCACTGAACATTACTTTTATAAGCTAATTTAGTGTGTTCACATAGCATTGTTTTGCATGGATTAAGGTTTTCAGAGAAGCTTATAATGCCTTACAAGAAAGTATTTGGTTGGCTGTGAATGCAGCAGTAACTAGACTAGAGGTTTCCTGAGGAGTGAAATTTGCTAGATTTAGTTACACTTGTTGCTGCATGCATATATATACGCTTTCATGTTTTGTTTATATTGCAGCTAGTATTGCAATGCAAAATGTGGGCAACCATCTCCCTCTTTTTTTTTTTTTTTTGTACATGAGAAGAAGCAGCAGAGTACTAGATAGAATATTGTTTGTAGTGGATGGTAGATGTCTTTCCTTTGCTGGGCATCGAACGTTTTTCTCCCTTCACTTGGGAACTATTCAGGATGCCCTTCTCTCCCCCTCCATGGCTTGAGAATCTGAAATGAGCAGAGCAAACTAGCATCAACACACATAAGGGCACCTGCATTGTTGAACTCTCCACAGTAGTTCGGTGCTGAGAATATGGTGACCAGCTGTCTGTCTGCGAAGAATTCATAGCCATCCTCGACTACCTGTCAATCATTTCCCATCGAAGAACACCTTGGGTTATTTATCACATTATTATTCCTGGTACAAGTATCAGGGCAGGAATTGGAAGGTAATGGACTTGATCTGAAGAAAGGGGGAGAGCAATCAAGGAATACCTGGTGAGCTCGGCATACGAGATCGAGATCATGTTTCTTTAAGAACTCGGTGACCCTATCGGCTCCGAAGGTATAGGAGACACCCCTATCATTATCACCCCAACCCTTGGTGTCTCTATCAGGATCAGACCAAAGGAGGTCACACAAGAGGCCCTGGTCTGGCACGTCTGCTGGCCTCTCTATAGCTCTGATCTGATCTAAGCTATCCATTTCCGGTGAGAGTCCACCATGCATGCATAGGATTTTGTCATCGACCACTGCAGCCACCGGTAAACAATTGAAGCAGTCCGTGAAAGTTTTCCATAGACGGACACTGAAACGACGCTTGCACTCATCATAGAATCCATATATTCTGTTGATAGAAGCACATTCATGGTTCCCTCGAAGAAGGAAAAAATTGTCAGGGAACTTGATCTTGTAAGCAAGGAGAAGGCATATTGTCTCTATACTTTGTTTTCCTCTATCTACGTAGTCTCCAAGGAATAGATAATTGGAATCTGGTGGAAACCCGCCATACTCAAACAATCGCAAGAGATCTGGATATTGCCCGTGTATATCACCTGCAAACAACCAGAATACTAACAGCAATATGTATCAAGTGTTAAACAGGATCGGCATGTAATTCTTCTGCAGAGATATGCGAGTCCAAAAGGGTGTCATTTTTGCGGGGGTCAATTCGCAAAATGTTGCCTTATTAATCAGTTCTATGAGATAACTCTAACATCTATCTAACATTGTAAATGGAAGATGAGAATTGCAGACGAAGATAGAATGTTTATTATAGTCAATGGGCAACATAAAGATGGAACAAGATCAAACAAAAAGGCAAGAAAATTGATATATAGATTGCATAAAAAAGAAAAAAGGCCATTGATTGTGGAATTCCGATTGAACAGGCAGAAGAACAAGATGGGAAAGGGGGTGGATGGAGGAAGGAAGAGAAAGATGTACCACAGATGTTGATGGGAGCTTCTAATGCAAGAAGAACAGGTTGAGCAAGAAAGACTTGCTTGGCGGTGACACAGAGTTGGTGGATTTCAGGTTCAGTCAGCTGGATGCGTTTCCCTCTATTATTCCTTCCTTCCAGCAACCTCTGTATAAGCCCTTCCAATCCCTCCATCCCAACCCTTCCCTTCTTCCTCCTTTTATCTACCAACATTCTGCTCCAACGTAGATTTGATCTCTTTCTCTCTCTTTTCTCTTTGTAATCAGTTTGGCCTCCTAACTAATACTAAGATAAAATAAAAAGATAAATAAATGTACAATGTCTAGGCAAGGCAATGAAATGAGGACGCAAACAAGTATCCCTTCATTCTTGATTAAGTTAAAAAGTACATGAAAAGAGAAAGATGACCTGTTGGATGATGATATAGAGAGAGAAAGAGAGAGGGAGAGGGAGAGGGAGTTGGCGAAAGAAGCGCAAGAGTTGAAGATATATTTAGGGTGAAGAATCAGCTTCTCCCGACATCCATGCCAGCTGCTGACTGCCTCTATCCATTTTGTTCTCTTCCTTGAGAAGCCACCTTCTGCCTGTCTCTCTGCCTGCTGCCAAACCCAAATGCAGTCCACTCATTAGATTAGGCAGCTTTCTTCTTCTTCTTTTAATTAACAGCTACTGCTACTACTCATAATAATCATGCAAGGCATGATCATACAGCCCAGTCTTCTTCTTCTTCTTTTTTTAAAAAAATAGTTAATTAATTCCCTAATTTATGGACATCGTGGGTATCCACTATTATACCCATGCAGCACCAGTTAAAAAAATGGCTAGACTTTTTTCGTTTCTCGAAACGTGATATAACCCGTTTTCTCAAAAAATCTGAAACAACAAAGCATGTTGTTCTTGATTTTCTTGGGAACGCGGATGGTACCGCGTTACCAGAGCCACTTCTACTTTTAAAAGCATTCATAAAGATGGATTTTTAGCAGCAAAATAAATTCTAAATGAATGCCATGGTTTATGAATTTGTGAGCTTGTACGTTAACAAAAACACCAAAAGAGAAGGATGTTTCGATATACTCCTGGTTATAAATGTCTATTAATTGGAATAGTGATTTCACAAAATTATTTGCTCAAAAAAAACTTTAAATTACGCATTAGGGATAAGGATATGGTGGTTTTTTTACCATGATATAATTGTTTTTAATAATTTATGCAAGGTTAGGTTAGTTCTTTTGTTTTTTTTACAGTGAAATTACTAATTTAACACTGGAATAAAAAGATATTGAATGTTTTTCAATCAAACAAGGGTGTTATGGTCTTCTCAATTTTTTTAAAATAGTTAAATTATTTTATTGCTCCTAAACACAAAATCAACATAACTCCATTACATGATTTTTTTTTTTTTAATCTTTTCATATTGGTTTTAGTGATGATATGAAGGTTACTTAGGATCATTATTGTATTTGATCACATGATAAATATTATTATAAAAATAATAGTGCGAGCATACTGGGAGGCCCCACGCCCATCGAGTAGCGATGCATGGTTGTCCGGTTATCAAATATCATCTTTCATTGCAATGTTTGAAAGGTCTCGACGCCACCTATATAATAAGGTCATGCATGCTCCTAATGCGCCTCTGATTTTGCCGGCAACCATTTTCTTCTTCTTCTTCTTCTTCTTTTTTCTGTCATCCTCTAATCATGTGCTAGCCCCTTCAGTTTTTTTTCCTTGGCATTTAGTTCATATCCTTTTGATTGTTACTTTTTTATTTTAATAATCTATAAAATTACTTATGATTTTCAATTTCACTATTTTTTTAATCTTTCAAATTTGATACTTATTATTTTGATTGCAGTTAATTTTTAGCTTGTTTATATATATATATATATATATATATAATTTCATTCTCCTTGGTTTTTTTTCAATCAAATTTGATACATATTTTTTTATTTCTATCTTTTTTGCTTTGACAAGTTTTTTAAATTGGTATTTTTTTCATGATTTTATCTTTCAAAATTAAAGTACTTGTGAATTGAGCTTTTTAATTAAACTTAAATCTAGGATTTTACACGTTGTGAATTTTAGATATTAAATCAGGTTTAAGAAATTCACTGAGGTTTGCTTTTTTTTTAAGCTAATGTTTTTTGTTTTTTATCATCTAATTTTAGAGTTTTGCATTGTTATTTTTACTATTTGCCTTTTCATTGCTTTTTTTAATAAAAAAAATTTTCTTTAAATATTAAGTTGTTTGATAATTGAGTTTCATGATTTTATTCAGTTACCTTTTAAATGTGGTTATCCTAGTATCAAGACTAGGTCAAAGATATTTAATCTTGACCCAATTGGACTTGGATGAGTATTTCAATCTTTTTTTAAATTATTCTTTTTTAGTTTCCATCCTTCAATATTTTATTTGCTTAAAATGAAGCTTTAATTTTTCTCATTTCATTTTATTTTATATGGAGTTATTACAATCTCATTTGATTTACTAAGAATTTACCTTCAGATTTTTTTTTCCTGCTTTCCTTTATACAAGATCATGTTCATAATTGTGAAGTTAATGGTTTAACTAAGTTTAACCTAGATCTGTTTATTTATTTATTTATTTATTTATTTTAATTTAGTTTTTTAGTGAATTGTTTAATAATTCAGAAGAGATAGGTCAGACTTCTTTTATCTTTTTTTTATTATTTTATATATTATTGTTATATTTTATTATTTAAATTATTAATTAAATCAATAACTCGGGTTTTGATTTTTTTTTTAACATTATTTATTTATGTAAAAAAAATTGGTAAACCGCCACAAATGTAGTAGATATATGTATAAATGAAAGATTATCATGACATCTGATGCGTTATGCTCCAACAAATGCTGTGTCAACACGTAGGTGACGATCAGGTGGTCTTCTCGAGCTTTCGTAAATGTCGGTCCATCCCCCTTTCTTTGTTGCTTGAGAATGCAAGTTAGTTTGGACAAGACATTTTCTTATCAATTTGTCGGAAAAACATATGCTCAACACTTGTTTGTACCGGACTGTGTCGATGAATATCGTTAGTCTTTTCTATATATATATATAAAATATCTAAAAAAATATTTTTAAAAAAAACTATTTAAATTTTTTTTTTTTAAATATCCTACATAAGATTCCGCGCATTGAGACACACACACACCTGCACGTGTGAATAAACACTTTCTGAGAAGTTTATTATAAGTTTTATCTTATATATACAAGTTTTTCATTTTTCTGCAGGATATTAAGAGAAAAAACTCACATATCCATGCACCTTTAACAAATTTTCTCCTTACATGTGCTTGTATTTGTAAAGAATTACATGTATTATATTATTTAATATTATAATCAAATTATCAAAATTATATCTTTCTTGCGGTCCAAGAGAGGATGTCAAAGAACAATGTGCACTTCAACACATCATGGGCCTGGTTGGTATAGCCAGACCCCAGGTTAGTTTTCTTTTTTATTTCCAAGTTGATTTAATTTTTTGGGGATTCCAAGAATTATTATCATTTATGTTTTATACAACCTCGCAATATTATTTTGTGATTTATTGCGACTGACACAACACAACTTAAAATTATGTTTTTTTTTTTAAATAAAATAAAATAAAATCCAAACACAATTAGACACTAGAATTTAGAAAACTACAATCTAGTATACATGGAGACTGCATCAAGATTTAAGCCTCCTCTGAATCCCAATCAAGAAGCCTATATACTAATGTACAGACAGCTACAGCTGCAGTCCAAGAATATCTAATGATACAAATAATGCCGATGCAATCTAATGATACAGTGCACTCAAGTTATGTAGTGCAGGCATGACACAACATCCCCTTCTTGCAGTTTCAAAGTTTCAAAATCAAAATAATGAATACTCCTCTTTAGTTAGACCACACATGAACCAGACCATGCCTATTACCAGTGTAGATTTCATTGCGCTCTTCATCGTAAAAAAGAGCGGTTATGTCTTCCAAAGCCGCTGCCACTGTACTTCTCATCATCAAGCGGCTCTGCTTTGAGCTTCCTGTACTGCTGCTGCATTCCTCGTCCTTGGGACTGCCATTGGTGGCATTTATTTTAGCTAGGCATTTTCCTGTCAGGATATTGCTGATATTGATAGAACCAGCTGCATCCAGAATCAGACAGTGAGATTTGATAATTTCCCTATAAGAAGTTTTCTTCACTGCATCACAATTAAGGCAACTCCCAAAAGATCTTATACAAACAAAGGCCCGACAACTTATTGGTCTTTCCTCAAAAGCAATTCATGCAGAAACACCATCAGAGGGATTGTCCTCGTGGACACCAACCACAGAGACGAAAAAATCTACATTAACAAAGTGTCAGGAACACAGATGTTCCAAATTCTCCATTGATTATTTGTTCCTCTTGCCAACAATGTTTAGTAGTTTTCATGCTCGACAAAAAAAATCAAAAGTTGATACAGCATTGTGGCATCCAGACATGCTTTTAGGATCAACATTTATTCTTCAGAGTAGATCAGAGCTCTAGATGACAACAGATCTAACTCTAGACCATGCCACTTAAATTGGGTAGTTAATATGGACTGGTAAAAGTATCAAGTCACTTAAAAAAAGTGTCTGAAATAATAACATACACTGTATGGTTGGAAACAAGACAGCAGTTCAAAAAAGTTACTGGATTACAATAAGCCAACAACCTGACTCAAAAAATGTTTGTCAAATTGGATGATAAAGTTTTGCATAATTTATTGGGTCAGTTCTAAGCAGCTTATTTATTAAGATAAACCAAAGCACAGAATTCACAAGGGATTCAAAATTATAGTAAGCTCATTTGGATCATATGGGACCATCATTGTACGAGAACAAGTTTTATTCTTGCTGGACAACCTGAAAGTATCTGACAATGTTCCAGCTGTTAATAGGCAGTACAGCTACAATTGACAGAAAGAAAATGTATACTATCTGCTTAAAATCAAACAATTAAAAACTCAGACACACTGCAGTATGTTCAGTTTTATGTTTAATAATTGCATTCTATAGAATTAAGATAGAATTTTTCTCCAAAAATGAGAAGAGAACAAAGGATTCGAGACCTCATCTAGTATCGACCATGAGTATTTAAGCATTAGTATTTGCCAACCAAAATGATGATAAAAAAAAATTACCATTTCCTTCCATCCATTGATCGTCAGAATCAGCCTTGCAGTATGAAATGATAAGATCCTGATCACTTGTTATGTAAATGTTATTTGTGTTACAGTCAGGATGCCATAAGAGATGATCCTCGAATGAAGTAACAAGCTCTCCACGAAAATTCCAAACAGCAACAGTTCTATTTCTGAATGTTAAGAACAACTGGTTTTCATACAGAAAGATAAATGCTGATGGTGTCATGAAGTCAGTTCTGCTAACTTCCCTAATACCAGTATGTCGAACCTGCATAAAGAAGATACAACTACTGGAGCAGACAACAAGCCAAGCTGAAAGATAGATACTGAAAAAGAAAAAAGGTAACTCACATCAAGAATCTGGAGATTCTCATTTTCTTGTTTGACAAGAAGCTTTTCGTTAAATTGTTCAATGAAGTCCACCTTCTTATTTCGATGAAGAAGATGCTTGAAGTCTTTGAGAATTGTACCATCTTCTATTGACAAAATCTTAAGAGGAACATAGCCACTTGATCTATTTAAAATCAATAACATGATGCCCGGACTGATGCAGATGAAGCCAAACATAGGCAAAGTTAGACATTTAGCATGCAGAACAAACAAATCAAGGGCCAATCAAACAGACACATTCCAGAAGAGAACGAGATACGTAGCATTGTATGTGAAAGTTAAATGAATGACCGTACAAATTGACTGCCATGATGAGTAAAAGTTATTGCCATGCATCTACACTAACAAAAGGTAAAAGGCATAAGCCTCTATCATATTTTAACAGTATCTTATAATTAATAAGATAATGATGCATCTTAAACATGTGCGCATACACACACACACACACACAGAGAGAGAGAGAGAGAGAGAGAAAGTACCTGATCTTGATTTCTTGCACATCTGTATCTGATATGGAGTACAGCATGGTGTAGTTTTTTAGGTCAAAAACCTTGTATATACTGATCACAGATACCAATAACAAAATATTAGAGGTAGGATAGCTGGAGCATGTAATTGACGTAGCAGATGGACTGTAAACGGTACCTATCTTGTGCTGAGTACGTTAGCACCTTTCCATTGACATCATCAAACTCCACAAAACCTGGCCACTTCAAGGACTCGGACTCAAAAAGAGGGAAACCTGCATCTGGCTTACCCCTTCGAATGTACCTAAACATTTAAAATACAAGGCATCATCATCATCACACATTTAGGACACACACAAGTCATGTAAGACTGAAGTTGACAAGAAAAGTTAAAGGTTTGGGAAGCGCAGTCGCACTCAATTCTCGTTGATCTGCATTTCAAGGAGCTGAAGTTATCCGACGCATAGACCGAAACAGTGATGAGAGAATCATTGTTTTTATTGTAGAACAAACTCCGAATGACTTCATCAGGACTCACATTCAAAAAACATATCCTCTGATTTGTCTCTGCGTTTCAAATAGTGAACAGCAGATAAGATATGATGCAGTCATAGTCTTTCACATTCACAAAGAAAACATTTCAAGTATATTTCTATGTAACATGACATGAGAATGAAGACAGAATGTGAGTACCTCTACTAAAAGCAGCACATACACCAGAATGTGCAAGGGCAAAGACAATGTCCCGGGCGGCCACAATCTCAATAACTTTAGTTCTCTTCATCAAAAAGGGCAGCACCATCGAACAATGGCCCTTGGGGTCATGAGTATCGTATTCTTCCTGGAAAAAGAAAATAAATCAAAGGTTTCAAGAACCCTTTCTAGCAGAAACAAAAGCAGTACAAGCACATGAGTCTCGATGGTTAAAAAACAAAGCGACAAAATTAGGTTGTGAAGAGGAGTGGTAGAGTGAGGAGGGTACCATCAAGCGCATATTGCGAAATCTCTCCTGGGCATTGGTGATACTGAAAGAACGATCTGACTTTGAGGAAATCTCTCTTCTTTGAAGCTTTTTAACACTGTTCAAGAACCCATCAGATCGACCCCGTTTCTTCGCTGCTAATATCCTTCTCCCGGAACACGGCCTTGGATTCGCTGCTGATATCCTCCTCCCTGACCCTTCCATCATCATCTTCCCTCTCTCTCTCTCTCTCTCTCTCTCTCTCTCTCTCTCTTTCAAAATTTGAATTGATTTTAATAAATAATAAAAAAGAAGAGGAGGAGGAAAAAACCCTAATTTACAGAAACTAATTAGCCAGCTAGCAGTCTGTCTGTCTTCCTCTTCCTCCTCCTTCAGTGTTTTTAATATGCTTCTGCGCTTGGAACACCAAACCCTAGAGAAAAGAAATTGATCTCTCTGTCTCTCTCTTCAGAAGAGTAGTAGTAGTAATAATAATAATAATAATAATGTCTTAAGGGAGGGAGGAGAGGGAGAGAGAGTGGAGATTGTGTGCGATGATGATGAGAGGAAACAGGAAGGAAGGATATGTAAATCTAAATTCAATTTCTATTGTTTGAAAAGTATTTTTAAATTTAAAATAATTTAAATTTTTTATTTCTTATTTAAAATTAATTATTTTAATATAAATTATTTTGATGGGTTATATGAAAAATAAATTTTTAAAAAATAAAATAAATATTATTTTAATATATTTTTAAATAAAAAATACTTGAAAAATATTCACTGTTATACTATAAAAGGTTCTAAAAATAAATATTTGTTTTTATAATTATAATATTTTAA
>Ga0325410_1002385_pt1 | contig 21074 bp, 9 predicted proteins | sample PopdelMetagenome_16_FD_206182 | JGI IMG/M metagenome (GOLD analysis project Ga0325410, IMG submission 206182) | Populus deltoides microbial communities from Bellville, Georgia, United States - Xylem-PdIQD-R3 | ecosystem: Host-associated > Plants > Phyllosphere > Stem > Wood/Secondary xylem... | reverse complement strand
AAAAAATCTAATTTTATAAATTATCTCAAATAAAATAAATAGCAATCTAAATAATAGAAATAAAATCTGACAGATAAAAAAGTTTAAAGATGATAAAATTAAAAAAATTACAATTTCATAAATTAATTTCAAATAAAAAAATAACAATAAAAAATAAAGATCAAATCTGATAGATAAAAAAATTCAATTAAGAAAATGATAAGAAAAAAGTAAATAACAATCATAAAAATGAGGACCAAAGTTGATATAAAAATCAAATCAAATTAAATCAAATTCTAAGGGATGAAATTGAAAAAAAAAATTCAAAACAAAATATATAGCAATCAAAAGTTTGATGATCAAATTTGATATAATCATCAAATAACATGACCTTTCTAATTTTTTCACAACTTTTAGAAAGTGTTTTCCGTCCAAAATAAAAGGAAAACACTTTTTCTGAAAACCAAGCTAAATTTTTCTTTGACTGAAAAGTGTTTTTCGTTGACCAACTTTTCTAATGGCAAACAAACACAAAAAAGTTTAGAAAGTAATTCCCATAAAACCATTTTTCATGAAACAAATGGGGCTTTAAAGACAATTCAAACAACAAGAAAAATAGTTTAATTCATAAAAATTCAAGACAACATCTTCTAAAAAAATTAATATGAAACAACAACATATTGGATATCTGATCCGTGTCAGCCTGGGTTAATCTTTCACTTCTGCAACCTGAATTATGAGACCATGATAACCCCATATAAAGTAAATCAAAACAAATTATGAAGCTAAATTTTCAATCAACCTAAAGTTGAAAAATGAAATTGAAAAAAAAACAATTAAAAAGCAACAAAATAAATGACTTAAATTAATCTGTCAAACTCATGACTCGAGTCATTAAATCGGAATAACATCATAAAAAGTAAACAAAAAAAATATCATGAATCAACTTGGACTAATCTGCCAAACCCACGACCAATACCATAAGATTGTGATAACCTCATAAAAAAATAAATCAAAATAAATTATGAAACCTAATTTTCAATAAACTCATTGTTAAAGATTGAAAATGAAAAAAAAATCAATGTAAGAACATGATACAATAATTAAAACCACCTGAGTCTACTCGAGTTAATTCACAAAACACGTGACTTGAGTTATAAGATCGGGATAATTTCATAAAAAGCAAATCAAAATAAATCATGAAACCTAATTCATAATTAACCTAAAATTAAAGGATGAAACTGAAAAAAAATACCAATTAAAAAAAGATAAAAAAAACTCAAGTCAACTGAATTAACTTACTAAACCAACACATCAAGTCATAAGATCGAGATAACCACATAGAAAACAAACTAAAATAAATCATAAAAATTTAATTGTGAATCAATTTAATATTATATAAAGAAATAAAAAAATTAAATAAAAAAAATCAAATCAACTTCTCAAACATAAAATATAGATTATAAAACTAAGCTTAAGACTTATTACATTGTTTTGATATTGAAAAAACAATTATTTTTTAAATTTATTTTTAAATAATTTTTTTAAAATTTATTTTTGATATCAATATATCAAAAAAATTAAAAAATATATAAAATAATAATTTTAAACAAAAAACTCAAACTATTGGCAAACACATAGCCAACCATGTCGTCAAACAAGTTTTTAAACAAAATGTCTGTTTAGAAGTGTGGTATAAATTATTTTTTAAAATATTTTTTTACTTGAAAATAGATTTAAATAATTTTTTATATTTTTAAATTTTATTTTTAATTTTATCATGTGAAAAAATGTAAAAACATACAACAATTAATATAAAACTAAAAAAATAAAAATAAAAACACAATACAATTGTAATCTCAAACAACTCAAAAATCAAGGAGCTCATTAATACTTCTGGAAGAGCAAAAGATGTTAAGGCCCTATTTGTTTGTTGGAAAGTAGTTTCCTTTTGAAAAGTGAATTCCAGGAAAGTGAATTTTGAGAAAATAAATTATTTTTCTGATGTTTGGTAGTGTAATGGAAAATAAGTTGGAAAACATTTTCCAGTATTTGTTATGTCATGGAAAATGAGCTGGAAAATAACTTATTAATGTTTTATTTTTTTCAAGTTTATTAAAATAATAAGGAACAAATCTTACAAATTAAAAAGTTGAATGAGAATAAAATTGAAAAAAAATATAATTTCATAAATTATCTCAAATAAAATAAATAATAATCAAAATAATAGAGATCAAATCTAAAAAATAAAAAAATAAAATATGAAGAAATTAAAATAATAATAATTAACATTTCATAAATTATTTTAAATAAAATAAGTAACAATCAAAAGAATGAGGACCAAATTTGATACATAAAAAATTTCAATAAAAAAATGATAAGAAAAAAGCAAATATCAATTATAAAAATGAGAACCAAAGTTAATATATAAATTAAATTTTAAGAGATAAAATTGAAAAATAAATATTCAAAACAAAATATATTTAGCAATCAAAAGTTTGAGGACCAAATTTGATATAATCAGCAAATAATGTGATATTTTTAAAATTTTTACAACTTTCGGAAAGTGTTTTCCGCCCAAATTTTTCAGGAAAATACTTTCCTGAAAACCAAGCCAAATTTTTTTTGATTGGAAAGTATTTTCTGTTGATCAACTTTTTTAATAACAAACAAACACAGAAAAATTTGAAAAATAATTTTTCATTTAAAAAAAATAAACATAGCCTAAGAGTTATTTGAGTTCAACTTTCAAGTCGTTGGTCTGACAAAAAGTAAGGTTTTATTTGATATTGATTTTGATTTTTGAGTAAGAATTAGTACTCGACAACGTCCATATCCTAGCTCTCAACAAATATTGTCAAAACTCCAACTTGAACAAATAGTAACAGAATAGATAGTTCGGCAGTAATGAAGAACATGGGAATCGCAATCAAAGTTTAAGACAAATAGAATTGATAACAATTGAGGAGAAACTCATTAATTTATATTTTGATTTATTTCTACAAAATTGATTTTGTAATATTACTTTATATACTAATAATTTGAGGTACTTTTTTTTATCTATTCTTAAATATTATTTTACAATTAAAAAAAATAACATAAATTTTTAAAAATCATCTGATCATTAAATATAATTAAAACTGATCAGTATTTTACTATAATAAAAACTATTGTTCATTGTGAGTGAATTCGTTTTGAATTACACTATGGATGCATTGTAAGTGTTTACACTGTGTATTACATTGTTTGACAAATATGTAGTTAGGATGGAGGGCAGGGGGGCCAGCATGGAGGCAAGCCCACTGGGGCTGCTGCCCCCTAGCGCTCGGTCTGCCTAACCTTGGGGCTGGGGGCAGACCATATGGCGCATGGGCTGCCTATACTTTTAATATAATTGTATTAAAAATATTTTTTAGTAGAATTAATATTTAGAGTATTAATGGAAAAAATATTATTGTTTGTTTTGTTAATATAATTTTTTTTTAGTATAATTAAAATTAAAAGTATTATTATATTATTTCTTAATATATTTTTTTAGTATAATTGATAGTGTTGGTATTAAAAATATTATTATTTTTTTAGTCTAATTAATAGTATTGATTTCAAAACTTTTATTATTTGTTCTATTAATATTAATTTTTAGTATAATTAATAGTATTGATCTCTAAAATATTATTATATTTGGTGTTATAAATAATATTATTTTTATAGTAATTCATATTATCGCTATTATAAATATCATTATTTGTATTATAAATATTATATTTGGCATGAACACTGTCAGGCATGGCCCAAGGTTAGCTTTGGGCCTGACAGGGCAGGACCCAAAATAGCATTGGGTCCTGGCTGCGGGCAAACCAAGCGTTGCCATGCCCATATGCAGGTTGCTCAAATATCGCATGACGCTTGAGCTGTCTATACTTTTTGTATGTATATATATATAGTCTAGTTAGTAGTATTGATTTCAAAACTTTTATTATTTGTTCTATTAATATTATTTTTTAGTATAATTAATAGTATTGATCTCTAAAATATTATTATATTTGGTTTTATAAATAATATTATTTTTATAATAATTCATATTATTGCTACTAAAAATATTATTGTTTGTATTATAAATATTATTATTTTTATTAAAATTTAATAGAGTATAAATATTATTATCATCATTGATAAATTTTTTTAAAAAATTATTACTATGAAAAAAACCACGTTGGGACACGTGACGCTTGGGTTCCCTCCTGAGGGTGGATATCCCAAGCGCGACATGGCGCTTGCCCTACTTTCTCTGCGATGCAGTCCAAGTGCCGAGTGACGTTGTGGCATGGGCACTGCCAGGCATGGCCCAAGGCTAGCCGTGGGTCTAGCAAGTGCTCCCACGCTCACAAGCAGACCGCCCAAGCACATCGTGGCTCTTGCTTTCCCTTCTCTTGGGTGGAGTCCAAGCACTATGTGGCGCAGGGGCTGCCTATACTTCTTATATAATTATATTAAAAATATTCTTTTTTTTAGTATAATTAATGTTTAGATTATTAATGGTAAAAATATTATTGTTGTTTTGTTGATATTATTTTTTTAGTATAATTAATACTAAAATAATTATTATATTATTTCTTAATATATTTTTAGTATAATTGATAGTGTTGGTATTAAAAATATTATTATTATTATTAGTCTAATTAATAGTATTGATCTCAAAACTTTTATTATTTGTTCTATTAATATTATTTTTTAGTATACTTAATAGTATTGATCTCTAAAATATTATTATATTTAGTGTTATAAATAATATTATTTGTATTATAAATATTATTATTTTCAGTAAAATTTATAGGAGTATATTTTTTAATATAATTAATACTATTAATCTCAAAAATATTATTATTTTTGGATTTATAAATAATATTATTTTTATAATAATTAATAATATTAATAATAAAAATATTATGATTTGTATTATAAATATTATTATTTTCAATAAAATTTATAAGAGTATATTTTATTATAATTAATATTATTAATAAAATAATTGATGAATTTGAAAGAAAATGTTATATCATTTACTAATTTTACCAAATATATTGTAATAATAATTTTATCAAATTACACTTAATTTTATATTTACTTTTATTTATAAATTATATACAAATTATTAGTTGCAGTACTCAAAAATAAACTTAGATCCTGTCATATATACAACTAAAATGATTTTAGATTCTGTGCGGTCTAGCTCAAAGCTAACTCAAAACTAGACTTAGGTTAGGTTGTGCAAGACCTAAATAATTTTAAGTTATGGGTGCAGCAAGACTCAAATATATTTGGAGACATGCTTTATAGACTCAAATAAACTTAAATTCTACTTTTAATAATAATAATAATAAGTTAAAAATGAACCCACGACATAGCAGAAGTCTTAGATGTCTATATGGTGTCATATCGTGTTTGTACTTCATATGGCATCCCATTTCATTCATAAAGAGCTCGGTCAAGGCAGAAATGATAAGGAAAAGCACGGGTAATTATACATATATTAAAACAAATCGGTGTTTTCATGTTGGAATGGAAAAATTAAAAATTTTGTTTTTTTTTTTTATTGTAGTGGTACTGCATGGTGGTAAAATTATAATTTCTAATTTATTTATTTAAAAAAAAAGTTTTCTTCCTCTATGTCCTTGATATTTTTATCATTTACACTTAATGATTTGTCACCATTTCTTTTCTTATCTTCATGTTTTTATATTTTTTTCTTTGGAAAAAAATAATATTTTTTTTATTTTTTATGCTTTAAATATTTATCACTTTACACTTGATTTTCTTATATCATATTTTTTTTTATCTTTATATTTTTTGTAATTTATTTTTAGATTTTTTTCCTTATATTTTTTTAGAAAAACTATTATAAAAAAACTAAGGAAATAGTGCTTTATTGTAGCAATTGCAACATTATTTTATTCTTCTGTTACGTTAATTCTCAATGTATTTAATTAAATACATGCATACATTTTTTTATTTATAATTAGATTAAAAATATATATATTTAAAAAGCTTATATCTTTATTTGTTTTTTTTATCAAATAACTAGTAATTTCTAATAATTTTTCATGCTTCAATTGACTCGTAGACTTTTGACTTCCCATACAAAGATTAAAAGACTGTGGGATCCAATCCAGACGACATCAAAGACCAGAGCTGAGTAGCTGGTCTCTCAATCATTTCCCGATCACATCACGGAGCATGTTCACACCTGGTAGCAATTTGCTCAGAACTTGAAAATGTTGATCTGCGTGGTTCTTTAATTCATAGATTATTTGTCGCATCTAACACACGAAACACGGTGTTTATAACTTTAGAAGTAGGTATTTTATAAAGTATTTTTATTTAAAAATATCTTAAAAAAATATTTTTTATTTTATAAAAATATTTTTGATATTAATATATTAAAATAATTTGAAAATAAAAAAAAATCATTTTTTTAAATATTCTTGAAAAAAAAAAAAAAAAAACCCTAAATATCATATATGTATTAGATATAGAACTGCTTTGGTCAATATCCAAAAGTAACATCTCATTTATGCTCTCAATGGATTCACAATATCAATCAATACCGATAATTTCTACCTTTTATATTATTTGCAATCTCAAAAAACAAAATTACAACTTTGGAAAAAGATAAAACAGTAAGAGATGGTGATACACGTTTCACAAAAGCAAAGAAGAAGCTTCCCTTGTCTATTCTTAGAAATGAAAAAAAGCTAAGCCAACCTTTTTTTTTTTTTTTTTCATCGAGAAGAAGAAAGGAAAATCAGGATTAGTCTAGTTCGAAATTTATAATCATTTTTTTTTCAAGGCCAATCTTATTGGTACCGGAGCTTATTGTGCTCTTGTTGTAAGAGTTGCTCCTCTTTCGTCATCTTTTTGTATTTATTAACACTTGTGTATTTATTAGGATACTAGCATGTAAACCCGATAAGATAAAAAATAAGAGATATGATAAAATAAAAAATAACACACAAGAATTTACATGGTTCATCCAATTAAGCTACTTCCATTTACATTTTATCTTATGCAAATATGACATCTCTGATGATGACGATCTTGTGGGCAGTGAAATCCCACAAGTGATACCCCTTTACTCCATCATCATATCTCAAGAATATAGATTTTTTGGATTTTGAATCCAGCTTGCTGACTTCTTAAGTATTGTACATCACGTATACAGGACTTTCAAATATATGCAATCGAGAATAATCAGCTGGCTTTCCAGTTCACATCTCCATCGGTGTCTTCAACTCAATTGCAGTTGATGGAGATCGATTTATTACATAACAGATGATATTGACTACTTCTGCCCATAATGGTTTTCTTAGATCTGCAACCTTCAACATTGTTATTGTTCTTTCTAATAGAGTTTTGTTTATCCGCTATGCCACTCCATTTTGTTGTGGAGTGTATGCCATTGTGAACTACCTTTTGATACCTTCATGTTGACATAAGTTATCAAATTCATCACTGGTATATTCTCCTCTATTATCAGTCCTTAAACACTTGATCTTATTTTCATATTCAAGTTCTACTCGCGCTTTGAAGGTTTTAAAGACTACGAGCACATCTGCCTTCCTTCTAATTGGATACACCCAACATCTCATGGAGAAATCATATATATATGATACAAAGTATCTTGCTCATTTGAAAGATATAATCAGTGCTTGCCAAACATCATAGTAAATTAGGTCTAACATGTATTTGCTCTTAGTTGTTGATGCGTCAAACTTTAACCTGTGTTGTTTACTTGTAACATAATGCTCATAAAAGGGAGTAACTTCTTATCAGAGAGAATTTTCAAACCTTTCTCTGACATGTGGCCTAGTTTTTAATGCCACGTCATCGTCTTCTTTTCTGTAAGACTGGCTGATGCAATCGACGTCTCTGCCTCATGATGTGTTTCTCCCATTAACACAAACAAAATTGCAATTATCTTTCTTGCCTTTAAAACCACCAGTGCTAATTTGAAAATTTTTATGATTCCATTGTCTGTTCGAATCTTACAGCTAAGACTATCAAATTGTCCCACAGATAAAAAATTCTTCTTCAAGCCTTTCACATGTCGCACTCCCGAAATAGTACGAATTGAGTCATCATACATCTTTAATTTGATGATGTCAATGCTAGCAATATCTAGAGCATGATCAATGCCCATGAACACTAAGCCTTTAGAGATGGGTTCATACGTATGAAACCAATCTCGATTAGGAGTCGTATGTCATGTTGCTCCTAAATCCATTAACCAAACCTCAGTGAGCTCTTTTCTATTTGTAGAGACTGTTACTGCTTCACTATATAAAACATCCCTATCTTCTAAGGTGCTTGCAACACATCCTTGAGGTTTTGATGACTCTGCAGTGTTTTCTATACCTTTTTTAAACCAACAATCCCTTTTGAAGTGCCCTTTTCTGCCACAGTTGTCGCATTTCACAGTCTTCTTACCTTTTGATTTGGACCTCCCTTGCATTTGACTCCCACTAGAGCCACGCTCCGTTGATCTTCCTCTTGAAAATAACAACGCCTTTACTTGGTTTGAACTATTTCTGTCTCCTTTGTTTTTGTGCCTATTTTCTTCTTCCAAGATACTGGCCGCAACATCATCGAAGACTAAATAGTCTGAAAGGATATTATTGGTCAAATTGATAAAGAGCTGATCATACAAATCAGGAAGACTTTGAAGTAGAAGCTTTGCACATTCATTTTCCTCTATTTATTAACCCAACGTATTAAGTTATGAAAATATATTTCTTATTGTATTGATGTGGTCAGTCACCGACGTGGTTTCTGCCATTCGAAGCTTATAAAGTCTTCGCTTTAAGAAAATCTTATTATGCAAAGACTTTGACTCGTATAGCTTTGTTAGAGTATCACATATCTCCTTAGTTGTTTTCTTCTCCGCAACACTTAATAATACTTCATCAGCTAATGTTAAATGTATGTTAGTAATAGCTTTCATCCATCTCATTTCATTTTGCATTATCAGTGATCCTCACGGGTCTATCTCCAATTGTTGCCAAGCAATTTTCTTTTTTTAAAACCTCCTTCATTCTCATTTTTCATAGTGAGAAATTGCTCCCCTTGAACCTCTCAATCTCGTACTTTACTGTCATTTTATTCATCGAGATCTATTCAGCTATCACCGTTTCACTGATCTGTAACGTATACAAAAATAGTATCGTGTAAATAATACTTCGCTAAGTAAGTTCACAGGAAAGATTGTGTATGTGGGTATAATACCACTATTAGAATACTGGCATGCAATCCCGATAAGATAGAAGACAAGGGACATGTTAAAATGAGAAATAACACATAAGAATTTACGTGGTTCATCCAATTAAGCTACTTCCACGGGCAAGTATAGAAGGATTTTACTAAGTAATGTGAGAATTACAACCTCTTTCTACTAATAGGAGAACAACTGAAATCTCTCTATTAATAGAAGAAAATACATCACTTACTCTCTCACTAATTCCTCACAACTTTGTAGGAACTTTCCCTCTCTTCCTCTTCTCCATTTTCTCTCTTGTAGTGTGTTTAAGGCTTGGATGCATTGTCTATTCATAGGCAAGCATCCAGCCTTTATCTTGCAAAAGACAAGAAGCAAGCACCGAATTGGTACCCATATTTATTGACTTAGGCAATAATGCCTAGCTGGCTTCACAATACTTTTCGAGTAGAATTCTAAATTAATTTTTATTGTTAAAACAATATATTAATGCTACAAACATGTTTTATTGTATCAGTTTTTTAATTAAATATTGTGAATATATTATTTATGTTTAATAAAATGAATTTTAAAATAATGGAATTATTCAACTATGAAATAGTTGTTAATAATAATAATAATTAAATACTAAAGTGTTAAGCCAATATCTCTTCTAAAAACAAAAGACATATAAGTATGCAAATATCTAACACACTCTTTTCTCTTGATTTTATATGTTTTTATTTTTTTATATTAAAGGTCATTTTTTCTCATCATGAACAAACACTATTTTATAACAATAAAATACATTATAAAAATAAAATTTATTTATATCAAATATAAATGAAAAAATAAATTATAAAAATCTTTTAAAATATTATAACAATAAAAAAATATTTAAAAAATAACAACATTGAACAAAACAATTTTAAAAATAAAAGATAGAGGGTATTGGTTTAAATTAAAATAAAAAAATTAATATAAACTAAAACATACATACAAAAGAGGGAGTGTATTAATTAAAAATTTTGCAAAAAATGAAACCATAGAGAAAGATGTCAAGCCCTTGCGCATGGCCAACTATTCGAGCCCAAGATCGTTTGGGCCTAGAAATCCAGGCCCAAAAACATGGGCTTATTTATACATGTGCAATAAAAAGTGGACCTTTTTATTTTCAAAAAAATAAAAATAAAGCAAAGGACGTATCGCCTACTACCTAGTTCGTAGCTATCGTAGGTGGTCGAAAAATCATTGGAAAGTCAAGTTTTCAACTTTTGAATCAAATACACCCATTTCAACAAAATCTTCACGCCAAAACACTTGATAAACTCCATAAAAAAACTTAATAAACTCATTTATGATCTAAAAATAGAAAACATTGGTTAAAATCATCAAACAACTAAAAACCACAAAACTTTGTAAGCAGTAGTCTACTTTTTCCAGCATGATGAAGGCTAAACACCATTACCATTGAACTCCTCTCGTCGAATAGAATCATCTGACATAAAGCTTAGCCTTTTTTGTTGTTAAAATCCTGACAACCGAATAATCATCAAATGAGTTTGTGATAAGGGGTGAAATGCCACTCAAACCTAGAGCTACGTAGTTCTTCATGAGATGCATTGATTTGTAACAAATGACTAGATATCCAGGGGTAAAGTGATGTTTTTGTGCGGGATGTGAGAGTTGTACCAAATTGAAACAGACTATGAATACTAGATATGACCTCAAAATAATAGGGATCAAGGTCGGCTAATGAAACTATAAGGGATAAGCTTCATTGGCAAGAAGGAAATAACATGAATCACCAACTAAGGCCCTTAAATGTCTACTTAGTTATAAAAGAGGCAGGGTTGCAAAGGCAACCATGAGATTTGCTTGAAAATAGTCACTAATGATAGAGTATGTAATAGCTCACTGATTGAGTGTTTTTGCGTTGAATATGAATAGGGCTAAGTAGTTTGTCAAAGTTGTGGGATGCAAAAATACATTAGTCGAGGAGCGTCTCGCTTTAAAGGAAGCACTCATGCGATCAGGGGTGGACAAAGTGGAAGCGAGAATATTGTCTCGAGTAACGCAAATATTGGTGAGAATCCAATGCTTCAAAAACTTAAGGGTTCCTTTACAAAGTTTATTCAAGAGGGTAAGCTAGGGCTTAAAATAAGACAAAAAAACGTAGTTGATGGATAAAAGATGAATATTCCTATATTATTTCTTGTTGATCCCGAGGTACAGAGAAGGTTAAGTTAGCTGAAAGACAGTATCGGTTCAATAAGTTATGCAATATTTAGTATAATATGTCGTATAGCCAAGCCACATAACATGGTGTTCTTTCTTTTCTTTGTAAATAATGATACAAAGAGTGTTTAATATTATGATAGGAATTGTTTTTTAAAATTTTTTTCACTTAAAAATAAATTAAAATAATATTTTTATCATTATCACATCAAAATAATCCAGTATCGTAAAAAATTTCAAATGTTTTTAAAAACATGGTTAGATAAAAAAAAAAAACACTACTTAAATGTCCATTTGTACTCTTAAAACTTTTTTATATATATAAAAAAAATTAAATTAAAAAGTTAAGAAAAATTTTATCCTAAAGTCTCGCTCAAATCAACCGCTAGTACTTCTTCCAAAAGGTAAAAAAAAAAAAAAAAATTCCGTTGATTCGGAACCAAAGTACATGTCGTAAAGAACAAACGAGATGAATTATTTAGTAAATCTCAAGTAAAAAAACCTCGAATTTCCAAAATCCTCAACCAAATCTTTCTATCCATAAGTTCCCTCCTCCAACTACATAAGAAACTTAATATTTTTTTTGTTAAAAATTTATAAAGTAAATGAAAAACTTAATTGATAATATTTTAATACTAATTAGAAACCCAAATAAAAATTGTGTTTTTTCAAATACTTAATTGTGTCATCACAAGGTTCGAATTTGGATTTGGTGGTAAATAAATTCGATCCCACGTATCACTGTTTTTTTTTTTAATAAAGAAATATGTATATAAAAGAAGAAATTTCTCATAATGCAGCCAGGAGGGATAAAGAACTGACAGAAGCTCTTAAGGTCATAAATAATAATAATAATAATAATGGTGAAAAAAAAAATCCGAAAGCAGAGAGGGTTCGTTGCAGTTAAATACGCAACTACCTCTCCATTCTATCCCTCCATCCCTTGCCTGCTCTCTCTCTTCTCTTCTCTTCTCTCTCACAGAGTCATTAACTATACATAGAAGAGATATAGATAGATGGTACATTCCTTTGTGATTCTTTGCGATCGCTTGAATCTCTCTCTTTCTTTCATTTCCAATCTCCCTCTCTCTCGAACTTCTACTCTACGTAACGTTTGCTCTTCCATAATTCTCTTTCGTCCCCTGATTACTTATAATAAAAAGTAAAACCTAGCCAGCACCTCTGTTTTCTGTGCTGTTCTCTCTCTCTCTGCTGACATTAGGAGCGCTCATAATCCTTTTTTGTGCTGTTCTCTCTCTCTCTCTGCTGTGCTGCACTTGAGGTACATGCTGCACTCTGTTTTCCACTTTGCTTCGTTAAATACTTTTTTGTTCCTGTTAATTAAGAGCATGGGTGATTTTTACTTCAATTTTGTTATCTTAATTCACCCCCTTTTTTCTTTCTTGAAATTAGAAACAAGATAGATAGATACCCCTTTCTTTTCTAGCCTGATTGGTCTTTTGATGGTAGAGAAGGAAGAGGAAGAAACCCCTTCAAGTACTTTGTAGAACAATGGCGATTTTTAGGGCATCTCCAAAGAAAAAGTTAAAATAGCATTTTGAAGTTAAATACTTATACTTACATGTTAGTTAAAAGCTAAAATTATGTTATCAATTTATCTGTTTTAAATATCTTTTTTTATTAGAAATGCTCTTCGCGTTTTTTTTTTTTTCAATTCACAGCTACGTGTTTTTAAAAATTTTAAATTTTTTTGTTTAATTTGTTTTTTAATATTATTATACGATGTAATGATATAAAATTATTTTTTAAAAATAAATAAATATAATTTAAATATATTTTCAAACAAAAAAAAATACTTGCCAAACACAATCAGCCACTGTATCATTTTTTTTACTCTTTTATTTCCGTTTTAAAGATTTGGTTGTTTTTCGTTTTGTTAATTGAATTTTCGCTGTTTTTATTGTTGTTTTTAATTTTCCTGCGTCAGTTCAGTTGTCGTAATGACGTGTGGCAGTGGACCTTACCTTTTGGAACATAATTAACACTTTCATGTCTTTTTCTTAAACCATCTTTGGTGGACACTCACATGTCTAATAGTCTCAACAAGGTTGAGTCAATGGTTCACTGCAAACAACTTCCAGAAGTGTTTTTTTTTTTTTTTTCCTTCTGAAGTATTATGTATGCTTTGTATGCCGATTTATTGATTGATATTTGTTCTATAAATCCAGGGAAAATCATGGCAAGGGAACAATTGCAGGTGCTTAATGCACTTGATGTGGCCAAAACACAATGGTACCATTTCACAGCAATAGTGATTGCTGGCATGGGATTCTTCACTGATGCATACGATCTTTTTTGCATCTCCCTTGTGACCAAATTGCTGGGTCGGATATATTACTACCAGCCAGGTTCTGATACTCCGGGAGCTTTACCTTCAAATGTGTCATCAGCTGTTAATGGTGTTGCTTTCTGTGGTACCCTTTCTGGTCAGCTCTTCTTTGGCTGGCTTGGTGACAAAATGGGCAGAAAACGTGTCTATGGTATGACGTTGATGATCATGGTCATTTGCTCCATTGCTTCTGGCCTCTCTTTTGGCAAAAATCCTACCGCTGTTATGTCTACTCTTTGCTTCTTTCGCTTCTGGCTTGGATTTGGCATTGGTGGCGACTACCCACTTTCTGCTACAATCATGTCTGAGTATGCTAATAAAAAGACTCGCGGTGCTTTCATTGCTGCTGTTTTTGCCATGCAAGGTTTTGGAATCTTGGCTGGGGGTATGGTCGCTATTATAATTTCTGCGACTTTTAAGGCCCAGTTTCCTGCCCCAGCTTTTGAAGTTGATCCAGCTGGCTCGACTGTGCCTCAAGCTGATTATGCTTGGCGGATTATTGTGATGTTTGGTGCAATTCCAGCTGCTCTTACTTATTACTGGCGAATGAAGATGCCTGAAACTGCGCGTTACACCGCCCTGGTTGCTAAGAATGCTAAACAGGCTGCGTCTGACATGGCAAAAGTGCTTGAGGTTGAGTTGGAGTCAGAACAAGAGAAAATTGAGAAGATGTCACAGGAAAAGGGGAATGATTTTGGTCTTTTCTCTACACAATTTGCTCGTCGACATGGACTCCACTTGCTTGGAACCACTACCACTTGGTTCTTGTTAGACATCGCATTCTACAGCCAGAATCTGTTTCAAAAGGACATTTTCACTGCTATTGGGTGGATTCCTAAGCCCAAAACTATGAACGCCCTTGAAGAGGTCTTTAAAATTGCTAGAGCACAGACTCTAATTGCTCTTTGCAGCACGGTTCCAGGTTATTGGTTTACTGTTGCATTTATTGACAAGATTGGCAGGTTTGCAATTCAATTGATGGGATTCTTCTTCATGACAGTATTCATGTTTGCCTTGGCTATCCCTTACCATCATTGGACTCTGCCCGACCACCGAATTGGCTTCGTTGTGATGTATTCACTCACTTTCTTCTTTGCCAATTTTGGTCCCAATGCCACCACATTTGTTGTTCCTGCAGAGATATTCCCAGCGAGATTGAGATCCACTTGCCATGGTATATCAGCTGCATCGGGCAAAGCAGGGGCAATTGTGGGTGCATTCGGGTTCTTGTATGCTGCAGATGGTATCGGAGTGAGGAAGACCCTTATAGTTCTGGGTGTAATAAATTTCCTGGGAATGATTTTTACTTTCTTAGTACCTGAATCGAAGGGAAAATCACTCGAGGAAATGTCTGGTGAAGGTGAGCAAGAAAATGGATCCACGGCTGAGTCTAGGCAAACCGTTTCAGTTTAGTTAGGCTTTCATACTACGTGGTATCTTTGTATAATCTCAGGAAATTGGCGGAAGACGCAGGGATAAGCGTGCTTATGAGCATAGTAAGCTCTCAGGGTTCTGCTTACTTTTCTAGCCGTGAGTTACCTGGTCTTAGTTGTAGGAAAAATAAGAAAAATTAGCGTTTCTAGTGGCGTGATTCTCACTTTCCTGTACGGTTCCTATAGAATGAATCTCTATTTCACCGTTTATATAACTTTTCACTTAACTTTCACACAAACTCATTACAGCATCGTATTCCTGCACTCTAATGACCTTTTTTAATTATTTTTCTCATGGCTCCTTGGTATGCTAAGAGTACAGTGAAAACCCAATTCTTCTTGGTTGTTTTGCCCTCGTCTCTTCTTAGAACGAACAGGAAAGCATGTGATTTGTTTTTCTTTTCTGGGCACTTTCGTTGTTTTGCTTGCGGCATTTACTGGCAACATTCATTGTTCTCCGTTACCTTAGGCTGAGATGTGAAATTAGATTGAAAATTAGGGACCCTTTGTCAACCCTGTATGTGTAAATTGTTTCTGTTATTGCTTGCAGTGATGTATTCTGGGCTACTAATCCCTGCATGATTGATGTTAAAGGCAATTTGGTAGTTTAAAGGCAAAGTAATTTCTCCATGTTTCAAGAATTGGAGAAACACCCTTAGAGCCACTACACTTCCTGAGGGGTACTAGGCAGCAAGCGGGGCATGAGCCTAGCTAGAACAGTCCCAACTTGATCAAATCTTTTCTTAATTAATCGAAACAATCATTGTTTAAGGTGCCTTTAGCATGCTTCATTAGCTAAACATCACTACGCTCCACCGAGAGCCCACCCCACAGAAGACAGGCATCTTTGAATCTGCTTTAACCTTGGCTTGTTGCTTCTGTCCCTGCTGGCTGTACTTTGATGCCATCCGTATGGCATTGTAACAAGCAGTAAAAGTCTAAAAGAAGTTTACATAGCTCGTCAGTGCACTTCATTTTCTCATAATCTTCTAAAGATTTGCATCTTTATCAGACTCGTAAGCAGAAACGTTACTTTATGAGCACTTAACTACAATTTCCGCACTCCTTTTCTGTAACATTTGTGATTTTTCTTTTATACGATTTTAGATTCTGAATGGACACAAAAGAATCCAAACTTGCATCAATTCTTCCTTCCACAGCCTTTTTAGCAACCAATGGAAAGCATGCCATTTTTTCTCTCGTTTCCACTGTTGTCTGGTCTGTGAATGCTCGGGAAAGTGTAGCTGGACTTTGGCAAATTTGTTTGTTTCAAATTGAAGGGACCCCTTGATTAGACCCTTTACCTGCGCAGCTGTCCATGCCCAGCGCAATGACGAACTTGTACTGAACATGACAACGAATTTAAGATGCTACTGACCAACTTGTAGAACAAAAAAGGAGTGCAGAATTTGTGGAGCGAAATCACAAGACGGACGATCGTTTTTGAATGATTTTTCTTTTGTTTTTTTGTTCTTTTATCTTTTTCGTTTTGAAAAAACTTTGTTTAGCAACTCTTGTGTAATGACGTTATCCTCCAAGAATAATAGATAATATAGAGATACGTGTTTAAAAAATATAATAGAGATTGCTTTTTCTTTAAAAATATGTTAAAATAATATTTTTTTATTTTTTTAAAATTATTTTTAACATCAACACACCAAATTAATCTAAAAACACAAATAAATATTAATTAAAACATAAAAACAAGCATAAAATGAACAGCTTGGCCACTGTTTTGTCGTAAGGTTGCTAGTTGGATTTTTTAGTGGTTTGTATGTGCTATCCATCGTGACTCATGCCACTTGCCGTAATGAATTCACTTCTGCTTCAAAGTAATTAATTGAACTAAAATTTGTTTGGAATGTTTCAATCACAACCACGAACTTATTTTCTTAGAATCTCCAAATGAACAATTTTGATTACGCTATGCAAAAACTTTCCATTACAAATGAAACTCATAACCTTTATAAAGAAGTTCCAGAGGGCATATGTAGAGCCAAAGAGATTAGACAACCTAACTAACGAACTAACAGATGTCCTGGTTTGCCTCTGTTCAGTTAATGGTATTTTTATCTCAAAAGGAGAAAAACAACTACGAGGAGGGTTGTCACAGACAACTAGATTACGTTGGAAAAATTCGATAGGCTTTGGATTAAAAATGAGACAGTTATCCAAATCATAAATTTCCATCATTATCAATAAAATATATATTACAGAAAACTTAAAAGAGAGGATGATTTCACTATTCACCGCTTCATAAAATACTGTGCAAATCTATAGTGGTTTTTCTTTCTTTTGGTTTTTTTTTTCCAGTTTTATTTTTATATATTGTATTGATTGGAGATTGCTTTTTTTAGCTTGTTTTAATTTGATTTTTATTGAGATATTGTGATATAAAAAATATTTTGATATTGAATTAATGGTTGGTTTTGTAAAAATAAAAAAATTAGTTTGATTGTTTGTGAAAAATAAAAAATATAGACGTAAAAATTGACAATAAGGTAAAAAAGTGGGGTTTATATTTTTCTGTTATTGTTTCTACAGTGTTTTTGTTTTTAGTCTTTTTTTTTTCTGTTTTTAGAAAAAAATTCAATTTCATCCTTACACGTTACATTGATGATTAAACTTAATAATTTATTTTAATTTAATTTTTATAAAGTTATTGTTTTGTAAAAAAAAACATCTTAACATTGAGTTGTTTGATTTTATAAAAAAAAAAATTGTTTTGATTGTTTGTGAAAAATGAGAATGAGCAAATCAAAATTGACAATGAGAGAAAAAAGGATGGTTTTTTTTTTCTTTTTTTGTTATTATTCAAATCACGCCTTTTAAACTTTTTTGCCTTCAGAATTGTTTTGAATTTCTTTTTGGTCCTTTTAGTTTTTGCAATTTTTGTTTTGGTTCACAATTTTATTTATTTATCTAGTCTAATTTTATTTTTTAAAATAAAGGGATGCAGGCTAAGCCTTGTAGGCATGCAAGTGTAGCCTTTTCAATTTATGAAAATGGCGCCCTAGCCCACCCAAGCCCTTGGTTTTTTCTATCCTTTAAATTTTTTACCTCTTCTATTTAAATTTAAATTCTATAAAATATTTTTTTATTTTTAATTTTATTTTATTATTTTTTAAAAAATATATATTTTTAGTGTCATATAATTAGATGAAAGATAAATTTTAAAACATAAATAGATTCAAGTATGTTCATGACTTGAGGTATCAGTTTTAAAAGCTAACTAAATTGACTTGTTTTGATTCAAAATATAGTTATTTTAATATTATTTATTTAAATAAATAAATTAAAAAATTATTTGGGATATTATTAAATAAATATAATTTAATTTTTACTTTTTTTTCAATAAGAATATAACATATTTTTTGAATATTAACAAACATTATTTTTTAACAACCATTAGTGATTTATTCTCTTAAATTATATTTAATCAATTTCCTTCATATATTTATTTTTATATTATATAATTATATAAAAAACTTAATTTTATAACAAAGTTATTAAACCTAACTGGTTCATAACGTCCTATGGTGGGTTAATTTATGTCAATAAAAAATATAATTATCTCAATAATTTTTTTAAAAATAAATACAATGATAATGGCTTGAAATTATTTTGAGTTAAATCGAGTCGAATAAATTACATCACGCAAGCTCCAATACTATTTTTTTTGAAACATATACCATCGAAGAAGCCTCGTCGCAAGGCCAAGTAAAATTAATAATAAGAATAGTAACTATGCTAACAAATTATTTTATTTTGAGTGAAATTTAATTTTAATTTTTTTATAAAAATATTAAAATATAATTTAATAAACAGATTTAAATAACATAACACGGAACAACATCAAGGTTTTTCATTTACATTTATTTCATAGTTTTCTAGTTTAGTCTTTGATTATAATCATGTCTATTTTTATCATTTATTAGTACATATGATTATCTTTTAATTTTATTAAATAACCGTGTCAAATTTTGGTTCACATTTCAATTTTTTATTTGTTTTTAAAAAAACCTTAACAGTTCCGACACATATATATTTTCTTTAATGTTAAAATTAAGTTTGGACACGGTCCTAAATTTCCATTCCATACCTTTTTGAACTTGAGAGGAGGAACTCCAAAGTTTAAATGTTCTTTGGGTTCCGAAGACCAATTGGGTTGCATTTAAGCTCGCCAGCCATTGAAATGGACCGGCCTCAACGATAAGGAAATTGACTTAGGCTTCTGCCAAGCATCAAATTGGATCATATTTCTCTGGTCCAAAACAAAAACGGAGAACCACATTTTAAAGACTCTAACTGGGCTCTGGGCTGACCTGTCTACGGGCAGATGTACAGAACCCCACTGTCTTTTTCAGGCCCCTCAAGAACCTAGGTCATTAAGATCCAATTTGTTTTTATATTTTAAAATTATTTTTTTAAAAATATTTTTATTTTATTTTTTTAATTCAAATTAATATTTTTTAATATATTGATATTAAAAATAATTTTTAAAAAATATAAAAATATTATTCTAATCCTATTCGACAAGGGAAAGGGGTCGGCGATATCTAGGGTGCAAGTACCCACAATATGGATCTTGGAAGATGTCGCCTCTGCTTTGCACCCTTGGATGTGCCAAATTTCCCTCGATGTTGCTTCAATGATGCTAATACTTGGCCGGCCACCTCAGTATGCCAAGTGATGTTCATTTCCCTCGAATGGCATGAACTTGAGTATGACTAACGCGCCAAAAGAAGGCACACAAAATAAAAAATTATTTTACATTCATGATTTTTTTTAAAAAAACGAATGTATTTGATTAAACCAAAAAAGAAAACAAAAACTTAATTTCAATATGCACATGCCTTTCCTTTGTTACATACATATGTATAGACCATTTGGTATGGGATTTCAAATTCCCCCGTGAAAGCAATCTTGATTTTTTTTTTTTAAGTATTGTTTTGTCACCCCGAATGTTAAATTTTAGAAAAAAAATATATATTTACCAAGACATAATATTTGATAAATCTAAATTTAAAAGGTTTAAAAAATCTCTTTAAAGCAAAAAACACTCATGATTTCAGATAATGTGTTCGAATCCTGTTTTTATGGGCTCGGCCTTAAAAAATAGCTAAAAAAACATTAGCTTAGTTTGAAAAAAAAATCCTGTTTTTACAAGCTTAATTTTATTTTGAATTTTATTTTTTTTACACGTTTGAATATATAAAAGATCTTAAAAACCCACAGTAATATTACTAATATCAATATTATATAAAAGGTAGTGTGTAAATTGTTTTTAAGAATACAAATGACACGTCTATTTTACTAATTTTAGGGCCAAAACTTAAAATTGCTCAAGGGAGAGGCAGGGACAAAATTGTTCTTACTAGGGTCGAGGGTCGAGGCATTGCCAGTCCTCTATTTTCACCACTGTTTCTATCTCTGTTATTTTCATCTCTCACAGCTACACGGCTTAATTTCTTGTGGGCTCTTTGACATGCGGGTTGATTTCAAGAAATGTTGTTACTACTTGTTATTGCTAACAATGTAATGAAAATTTCTTTTATTAGGTTTGGTGAGGTCCCTTTTTTTTTCTTTTTAATTTTCTCTAAAATACTACTATACCCTAAAACCTTAAAATGTCTATATCTCATGATGTAGATATGGAAAAAAATAAAAAAAAAATTAGGACATGATCTAGTTATATATTTAATTTAACAATCATTTACATTCAGTCATTGGGTGTTGGGTATACTTTTTAATAGAAAATATGTTGGTGGCAATATTTTCTTAAAAAGTAAAGAGTTGCTATACCATGCATGTAATTAAACAAATT
>Ga0325410_1002384_pt1 | contig 21077 bp, 14 predicted proteins | sample PopdelMetagenome_16_FD_206182 | JGI IMG/M metagenome (GOLD analysis project Ga0325410, IMG submission 206182) | Populus deltoides microbial communities from Bellville, Georgia, United States - Xylem-PdIQD-R3 | ecosystem: Host-associated > Plants > Phyllosphere > Stem > Wood/Secondary xylem... | reverse complement strand
TATATTTCCTCTTAAAAAATAAAAATATATTGTGCCTTTGCAATATTCAAGTCTCTATCGATCCCACTGATTTTTAAATAAGTTCTTGATATAATTAAAATAGTGCATTTTAAATACATTTTTTTTTTCTAGTGATGTCTTTTGGAATTAAAACCGGCCGATCGAGGTACTACACGTACGGTCGAGGAACATTTCACTTACTACCTCAACCAAAACTTAAGGATAAAAACAACCCATTTATAAAAATCACTTCTTCCCCTGCTATTAACTACTTTATCCAAACTAATCGATTTGCTCTAAGTTTGTTAAAAATATTAATTTTTTTAACACAACACTTAAAACACAATAAACTTGGATTGTAAAATTAAATAATAAAATCATTAATATTTTTTAACTAATTATAAATCAACAATTCCTATAGATAATAAGAGTTAATTTAAAATTAAAGTACTGATGGAGAGAAAATTAAAAGAAAGAATGGAAAAATATTTGATTCTATTTTGAATCTTAAAGTGAACCAATTATGATATTTTGCACGAAGTTAAAATCCTTTTTTACTTTAGGTAATGTTTGGTTTACTTAAGAATTGATGGTGGAAATTAGAATATTAATTCTGCTAATTGATTTTAGGGAAGCCAACAATGTTAAACAAAATAATAAAACGAGATTAACCAAATATTTTGTGCTAGGACCAGGTACTTCACTCCTATTAACCCCGAGGTTAACTCTTCGATTGCTATCCTTTTACCCTAAATCAAACCCTAGTAACTGTTTGGTATCCTCAAAACAATAACAAAACCTTATGTCATACCTCAAAAGTTCCAGCATCTACTGCAATTTTCAGGTTTGCTTTGTCAGAGGTTCTTTTTCAGTGTAATTTTTGGAGCTGTACACTCCAATGAGAGTGCACGAGTAGAGTTTTTGGAGAAGGAGAAGTTGAAATTGATAATAAAGTTGGAGAATTTAGGAGTACACAATAATATTTATAATTTCTAATAACTTGTTACACAAATTTGATCGAGTTTATTAATTTTAAAGATTCAAGTTTGATTTTATTAGTTTTAAGTTTTTTTATTTTTATATATTAAATATATGTTGACTTGTAAATACAATTTTAACAACAATAATTTGTTTTTTTTAATTAAAATGTGTTCAATTGTTTTAATATGTGTTTGATATTGTAATAGCTTTATAAATTATAATTTATAAATTATTTTTTAAAATTAAAATTTTAAAAGAGAGTTTTTAATTTATTTTATATAAAACTGTGTTATATATTAATTAACCAAATATTTTTAAAATTATAATCAAACAAAATACAATTTTAATCACACCGCTACACTCCCAAGCTTACCTTAATAATCAAAATGTAGAACATCTCATCTCATTTTATTTTTGTTAAAGAGTTGAAAGACTAGTAACGTGAGAATGATTGAGAAAGACATTCTTACCTTTTCTATTTTCTATCTTGGGATCTCAAAATGTTTGTGTCAAAGCACAAGAAGAGAAGAGAAGTGAAGTGAAGTTGAGGTTAAAGCATGGAGGGACAAAGAGTCAAAAGTTAGGGGGTGTTGGGGTGCCCGTGTTAGGCGCCAATCAAGCACATACACACACAGTTGCCACCATAAAAAAGGCAAACACTCTTTTTACTAGCTAACAAAAACAATAAATCCTCTTTATATATATATATAAACAGAAAGTTTTACTCTTTGTTCTGAACAAAGCAACAAATTTTCTTTCGAACCTTCTAAACTTAACAACTCTCTCCTCCTTTTCTCTTTCTTGAATTTGTATTTCTTATTAGAGAATTTAGCCTTGTTTTCTTAAAGTTCTTCGTTCTTGATCCTTGATTTTTGACTCCCTTTTTCCCTCTCTATATTTGGCTTCACTTTTAGTTCGGTTGTGACTTTCTGTTACTACAAGTATAAAAAGCTTTGATGGTATGGCAGTTTTCTCTCTCTTTCTTTCTTTAGTATGTTTTCAATTTACTTGTTGAAAATGGCGCCTTTTCCTTTTGGGTTGTTTTGTTTCGTTGCTCGGAGATGATAACATACTAACATGTGCAAAAAGTTTGTTTCTTGTAGTCTTGAAATTCTATGATGTATTTTCTTGTCAAATTTAGCTAACTTTCAAAAAGCTGTTGAATTGGGCACAAATGGGTTTTGGGCATTTGTTTGTTATGTTGAAGTTTGGACCTTTAATCTTATTGATTTCAAGTACAGTGGAAAAGGATTAAAAAAAAAAGGGGATGTCTTTACTTTGCTTCATTGGTTTTAGGTTGCTTGTTTTTGTTTTAAAACTGATTTTGGAGACACTTTACTCACAATCTTTGTCCAATTTTCTACTGTTGTAATAATTAATTTAATGGAATTCATTTGCATTTTTTTCATGTTCATTTTCCAATCCTATGAGTTATTTTCGATTTGCTTGCAACCAACCTATCATTTTGTTTGGGTTGCTGCTTCTTCTGCGAGGCTATTTCAATTCTGTTTGAACCCAATTGCCCCTTTCCTTCACATTTCTCTTTTAAAGTTTTATTTCATGTGTGATGGGAAAAAGCATCACTTTTTCCCTTTATAAGTTATAGTTGTTGCATACGAATTTTGCATTTTTCCTTTTATCAGAATGGGGAAGATAGTGAATTATGTTGTGTCATGCTTTTCTTGTGATTCAGTTACTTTTATTGGTTTCGTCTTTTTATTGACTCTTTCTCTCATTGAATTCTTATCTCCCTTTTCTGTGCAGAAATTACTTGAAGTTTTGACCAGTTTTCCAATCTTCTAATTGGGGACCAGGTGACTTAATCTATCTCTTACTGTTGTTTGGTGATGAAATGTGTTAGGAGAAGGATATTATATGTAGATTGAAATTGTTAACTACAAACAATCTTTTTCAAAAGCTTTTGGAGAGTTCTAGCAAGAGTTATTTGAAGACTGCTCGTGAGTGACCTACTTCTTGTGCTTTGTTGGTTGGGAAATTTAATTACTTCATTTGTGGTTCGTTTACTGCTAATCCTCCACTTTTCCTTGTGATTGCTGTCTGCATTCTATGAAACTAATTGCTTCCTTCATCCTTCGTACAATTTCATGCCACGGGAATCAATACCCTTATTGTGTTATGAATCACTGTTTTTCCTTGCAAGAGGGATCATTTTTGCCGAACAACTTGTTTGTACTGCAGTAACTGACTTTCTGTTCCTTGAATTTGTGTATACAGTAACTATTAGGATATGGGATGTCTGGTGTCTACCCCGCAGGATTCAGGTGGAAATAGAAGGAGACCGGGGAGTATAGGGGAAGTTTCTGTTTATGTACCTGGTTTTCGGATACCAAAGCCCGTTGATTTCTCTCTGTCACTTGGTGATCAATTGCCTAAGAATTTAATGGAACGCCTATCTGCTTTGAGAACTCGTGTTGTTGTTATGGCTGGCCAAGAAGCACCAACAGTTTCAAGAACAAGGAGAAAAAGTGCTACACAACATGGTAGGTTGTAATAATACCAGTGCAGATTGATAGATCATAGGTGAAGTTGTTTGAATTTCAATGTTATTTGTTGTCTGCAGGAGGTTCAACATTGGCCGATCTTCACCAGGCTCTTCAAGACTACTTGCCTGTTCTGTTGGGATTAGTTAAAGATGGAAGCCAGCTACAACACAACGTGCAATTTGCGTGGATGAATCAAGAAGATGAAGCAGAGGTGGGTGGGAGTGTGCTCTAGCTCATCTATTTACTATCAGTTGAAATCTTCTGTTTTATTGTTTGCACTTCCTTCTGAGATGGAGAATTATTGATTTGATATGTACTTTGGAATTTTGTAGGAAACAGCCATTTCTAATGCATGGTATGAGGTGTTGTCAGTTTTGCATTTGATGGCGATGCTATCATTATCACAGGCCAACTTGTTACTTCTTCCAAGAACATCTTGTGATGGTTATCAGCCAAAAGTATCGGAAGGTAGTTGTTTTCTATAAACTTTATGTGAATCGAGTGATGAAGATTGTTGTGTGTGACATTTCTTAATATTTTTATTTCTAGAATTGAAAACTCATTTGGCAAACATAAGGTCTTGTCCTTGTCCAGCAGTTTGGAGAGTAACTGCTGGGTCAGGAAGCCATTTATGATATTTCTTATACTGTCTATCTGGATCTTGGCTATAATTGCATACTCGGTGTAATTTGTTTTAATATATACAAAAGAAGAGAGATTGATTGGCGTGGCAGACAGAGGTGTTGATCTAATTAGTGACAGAAATGTTGGTGACAGTTTAGTTCATAAATATGCTTTTCAGAATCTACTGTCCTAATTAAGTATGGGCATGCAATTAGAACAGCAGGATATTTCTTATGCATTTCAGCATATAGCCTCCAATCAATTAACCATCCATCTAACTTGAAGACCACAAGAGTATACTTAATTTGAGTAATAGATAGATGGCTCTGAAATGAAACCTAAAAAACTTAATTGCTCCAATTCAATATACCATATGAGATTGAAAGACCAAATACCATTATTCACTTTTGGTCTTACAAGTGCATGGTCCTAGATGGGCAAATTTGGTGATAATTCTATCCTTTAGCATCTGCGTAATGAATATATATATATATTGTTTAGATTTTTTGTATTTTATAAGCAATATTTTTTAATAATACAATTTCTAAACCAGGGAAGATTGCTTCGACTTTGATAGTAATTTGAAAACCACAGTGAATTGGGAATGTTACCTTGTTTGGAAGGAGTTTTCCATGTGTTTGAGAAAGCTGCGTCAATGATTCAGAAATTTATCTTGCTAGTTGATCTAATCATATTTGATGTAGATGAATTCATGTGCATATGCTCAGTTGTTACCTTTCACTATGCTTCACATTAGATCTCCACTCATCCTGTTACAAATGTTTAATTTTGCTCCTTTATTTTTGTGAGTCTGTCACAGAGAATAGGCGAGCATCAGTTGATATTTTCTTGAAGGCTGCAGGGTATCTGGATTGTGCTGTTCGGCATGTGCTTCCACAATTTCCTACTTCACTAAGGTTTGCATAGCTGAAAGACTTATCAAGAATGGAATTGCTCATGTTTCATTATAATTATCTTCATTTCATATCCAATCTGACTTGAATAACTATTGCTTCCAGGGAAGATTTACCAGTGGACCTTGCAGAAGGTGTTCTTAGAGCACTTTGCCTTCAAGCATTGGGACAGGTAGTGACTTATTTTCCTTCATGGTTTTGTTTGATGAAGTCAGAAATTCTGTCCATGATATCCTTGACATGTATGAATGGCGGTTGCACATGGAGACTATCTAGAAGATTTTAGATGAAACTTCTCTTTTTACATCTTTCTTGATTACCAATACATAAGTTGGCTACCTACTAACTGATATCAATCATTTTCTTGCATTGTTGATATATATGACTCCAACCCCTCTTCTTTTTAGGCTTTTAGCACATAAAGGACGTATTAGGAGCAAGAAACCTCTTTGGGCAGTAAAATTGTGATGATGATTTGTTGGAAAAACCCCTTTTAGCAGTTGACATGTTCAGAATGATTAAGATTTCTACCTTCCCCACTTTTTGTTTGTAGTTGTCTCTTTGAGCTGCTAATTCATATAGACAATTCTCTTTTACAGTTTTCAGATCACCTCCTTTTCTTGTTTCCCTCTGTTTTGGTTAAATATTCTTTTTACTGTCTTATGGTCTTTCTATTCTTTCCATCTGATGCAGGGTGTTGATATCCAATTAGGAATGGCAATCGATAGTGCCAAAGCTACTCTTGCAGTGAAGCGAAGGCTTGCTTGTGAGATGGTAAAGTACTGGCAGCAGGTATGAGGGCACTAACTGTGTTCATCCTGACAAACAAATAAATTATAAACTCAGTTTTTGTACAAACAACAGTTGTGTATTGATTACAAATGGTTCCCCTGTAGCTTCATCTTCCTTTTTCTTTATTGTTTTCTTGACAGGCTCAAGATAATATAATGAACCTTCCATTAGCAAATGGTTGGGGGGGAAAGCACCGGCTCTTCATAAAGTGGAAATATGTGGAGGCAAAGGTATGCAAAAATTGCTTTCATTTCTTTGTTTCCTCTCTGTATTTTGTCATCATTCACATTAGACGCTGTCCTTCCTGTTGCTTTCAGATCTTAAAACTATGAAAATGAAAGTGTGTATTCTCCCAATGCAATGTTGCGCAGAAAACATGAACTAGTAATAATTGAACCAACCATCTAATTCGCAGCATTTGATTGGCATTGGAATAGGGATATTAATGCTGCCTTATACACAATGAACTTAACTAGCTTCCTTTCTTCTTCTTACCCTACTTCTTTGCTTCCCATTTTCACCTTTTTCCACATCAATGATCAAGTGATTGGTAAAACAAGCTGAATTGCACTCAAGAAACTGTGCTTGCTGTAACAACTCTCAAATTGCCCTTGACCTTTAATCTCATGACAGCCTGACATATTTTCTCCTGATTCTTGAGCGCTAAACAAATGGTTTTGATCAAAACTGATCAATAACACCTAACCATCTTGTCCACTCAGAATCTTCCAACACAAACACACGGGCTTGTGCACACAAGAGCAACCAGATAACAAAAATAATTTGTGTGCACCAGATAACAAAAATAATTTGTCTTTATGTCATTTGACCTTCCCACAGCGTGAGACTTATTGCAATTTGGATCAGCAGGCTGAAATTGGTTTAACATATTCTCACCGTTGACTTTTCTAGCCATTTACTTGTTGGCTCGTACTTTGTTGCTCATTCCCTGCTGTAATTAGATAATATGTTTTCTTGTGTTTATTTTAAAATCCTTTCTATTGTATTTTCCTTTTCATAGCTATCAATCAAAATCACCTTTCTTGTAGTAATATTGTTTCACCAAACCAGGCTGCAGCATACTATTATCATGGTTTAATCCTTGATGAAGGGAACACAGAAAAGTCTCATGGGATGGCTGTAGCTGCTTTGCAAGCTGCAGATGAGTATTTTAAAGAAGGTAAACGATCATGTGAGGCATTCAATGCAGCTTCTCCTTTGTCAAGGTAATGCATCTACTGAAGTCCCTCCAGCTCATTACCTTCATAACTTGCCTTTCTGTGATGAGCAATGCTGTGGATACTTTCTCATTTTATTTTATGGTCTAGTTTGTTTGTTGTTTTTTTTTCCCTCATAATCTCAATACAATGCAAGTTGTCAGGGGATCTTAATCTTCACTAAAAGAAGCAGAAACAAATTCATTTTTTCTTAATCTCATTGCATGCTACAAGGAAGTCTATGATACCATTCAAAAAAACAAACCGTTGCTAGGATTCTTAGCTGTTAATGCTTCAGCGTCTTGGCATGTCTATGGAATTGTTAATGCTCTACCTTGTTGTTTCCATGGGCCTTTGCATTAGGACTTGGATTTTCTTAATTATGTGACTTTTCTTATTGAATTCTACGCGAGTGATTGTTAATGCTCTACCTTTTCTCACTGACTGACAGCTCTTACCCATACCTTACCATTTCTTCAGGTCTCCTTTTCAAGTTTTGATTTGTCTTTGTGCAGAAACCCACCGCTTTGGGGAACCATGAAGTACCTCTCTGAGAAAATTCCAAAAGATACTTCTAGCAAGGTGCGGATAAACCGTGATCTATATTCCCATGAAAAGTAAGTGGTTCTTTTAGCAGGTGAATTTTTCCTTGGAATCATTTCCAAATTGCTTGGTTAACAAGCGGAGTCACCTGATCCTGTAATTTGGGGATTTGGTGATGTTGATTGCAGAATCATGGAGACAGCACCAACATTGCCTGATTTTTCTTTGGCGCTGAAACCTGATGAATTTCAGCTCCCTCCTGTGGTCCCGTCCTGGAATGAGGATAATGTTGGTGGTGGACAAGCCAGTTCGAACCACCTGAAGGGTGAGCGAAGATAGCTCATACTGCATTTTCAGAAAAGATACACACATGGGGCCAAAAATTTGTTTTGAGACGTGGAATTGGCAAGTCAACAAGAGAACCATTCTTAGATTGTGTGCCAAACCTTCCTTGTAGCACCCGATGTTCCAGCCTCTTCTGATTTTTTCCCTTCTGCATCTCTTCTCCCTTTGTCAAGACCTGTAAGTGATCTGTGTTGTCGACCTCTGTACAAGTTCTTGTTGTGTGTAAATTAGATACTGCTTGAAAAGTGTTGATTTTTCTTTACCAACAATGACGTTCTCTTCATTGATATTGAAATTGTCTAGTTTGATAGAAAGCTGGTGTGAAAAATTGATTACAGTTGGTGTGTGTGCACGGCTTGGAATGGCGTGGGAAAGAAATAAGGTCATCATTTTTCTCTCTGTTTTTTTTTCCCGAGTAAAACCTTTCTTGATGTACAGCAAACATTTGATGCTGCATTTTTCATGTTATATAATCTCAAGATTAGCATGTCGTCATTAAGATTGATAGCAAATGAGCTGCTTCAAGTGCCTCATCAAATACCATCTTAAAAAAATAAAAAATCATATCATTTCACCAAATAAAACTCTGATAGAGAGTGACAAATGAACCCGGAAGTTGCATGAACTGCAAGCAGCTTGGTGCTAAACAATAAAAGGCCCTTATCACATACATCTAGGTTGTCATATTGCATATAACATGAAACTCGGTTTCCTCAGTTACTAATATTTCCGATTTCGTAATGAAGAAGTAAACCAGTTATGTCACAAGGCTGCAACTTTAAAAGGTCAATCAAACTACAATTCTGTTCGTGGTAAATATGCTGCTAATCTTCAATAACATTGCCACCATTCTCAACCACTTGCTTTTCTTTTTCTTGTTCCTCTGTAAAATGACAGTGATAAGACTGATTATTGATCTGATGTTACTTTAAATGGAAAATAAATGATAGCTTTGTTAATTTAAAATGGCTAATAGTCATAAGAGACTTCATCACACATGCAAAATCAAACACTGCACGATCACTTGCCCATAAGTTTACATATTGCCTTCAGTGTACGTCTTTCAAGCTTATCGTGCTTCTTCTGCACATCTCTTCGCAGGTACCAGTTTGGCTGCTTTGGAGCAATGTTGAGAAATGGATCCTAAACATCCACCGAAAGTCAGTAACACAAATTATGAGCAGAAGCAAAAAAATAAAAAATAAAAAAAGAGTGAAAAAGAGCAAACTCACAAGACACAGGCTACTACTAGGAAAACTTGGTACTTGAAGGTCACAATTACCTCTTTCTTCTATAATGGAGGAGGTACTGATGCAACAGGATCTTAAAACTTTGGTAGCACTGGCGGAGCAAGCTTACCCTCATGAAGCTCCTTGTCTTTAGGAACATAATTTCGAAACTTCATGCTGGGATTACTGAAATGAAGAAAATGCAGTAGTATACATCAACACATACTCTATGACATGATCAACACGCATACTCATGACGCGCTGCTGCTGCTTGTTCGACGGACTCCTTGAAAAAGGTTTATAAAACCACAACGCTTTACTCTGGTGGTGATGTTTCTTATTTATAAGAAAGTACAATATTCATAATACACATTTGACAACTAATGTAGGATATCTCCTAAAATATTTCCTACAATCCAGAGAATCATGTGATCAGGATACAATATTCTTGCATCCTTAACACTGCCTTGCAAGCTTAGTGTGGGATTGACCTGAACACGAAGCTTGGAACGAAAGAAAATATAGAGAGATTGAGAGAGACTCTTAGTAAATATATCAGCAGCTTCCATCTAGGACAAATTCAGGTTGAATAGCACTAGCGGCAATTAACTCACAAATAAAATGATAATCAAGAACAATATGCTTAGACTGTTTGTGAGAAATAGGATTAAGAGTTAGGAAGATTGCACTTTTGTTATCACGGGTAAGCGAAGGTTGATGTTTCATAAAAACCCTGAGGTCCTGAAGAAGGTGAGAAAGCCAAAAAACTTCAGAGGCTGTGTGAGCCAATGCTCGATAACTAAAACTAGAAACAATGAATTGTTTCTTAGCACACCACCAGACAAGGTTTTCACCATGAAAGACTGCATAACCAGAAACGGAGTAACGATTGTTAGGGAAACCAGCTCAACCAACAACAAAATAGGCAAGAATGCCTGTAGGTGGAGAAGATATCCCATAGTGGAGTGTGCCCTTGACATAACGAAGAATACGCTTGAGTGCTTGAAGTGATCTACAATAGGATATTACATGTATTGACTTACAAAATTTACAGCATGAGCAAGATCGGGATGAGTGATAGTTAAGTACTGTAATGCTGCCACCATGGAGCGATACAATGTGGGATCAGAGAAGGAATCACCTTCACTAGCGAGCCACTGAAAAACAATCATGGGTATGGATACCGACTTGCTATCAAAAAGTTGAGCACGAGCAAGGCACTTAAGTTGTATAAAGGGATCAAGGCATCTAAATACCTTGGGAGATATCCTATAACCAAGAAATATACAATCAACACTACGAGAGGCAAATTTATAAAAAACATAATCTTGTAAATAAGGAAAAACACGAAAGCCAAAAGGATGAAAATTTTCGTATGTGGTTGGCTTACCATATTGTACCTCATAAGGAGACAACCCATCAAGAACAAGTGTGGGCAACTGATTGATAGTGTTGAGAACAATACTAAATGCCTCAACCTAATAAGATAAAGGGACATGAAATTGAAATAACATAAAAACACTAGTTTCAATAACGTGTCAATGTTTAGCTTGACCGTTCTAAGATAGAATGTAGGGGCAATAAATTTGGTGATGAATGCTAGAAGCAACGAGATAAGATTGAAATTGATTACTTATAAATTTAACCTCCCAATCATTTTAAAAAGTTTTGATCTTACGTGAGAATTTAACTACAACAAAGGTTTGAAATTGTAGAAAATTTTTAAATGCATATGATTTTAATGTCATGGGATAAAACCATGTGAAACAAGAATGACCAATAATAAAAATAATATAAAAACAATCATTTGAAGAAGATATAACATAAGTAAGGCCCAAAAATCATAATGAATAAGGTCTAAAACATTCTTAGAGTGCTGATCACTAAAGGTGAAATGCAATTTGATAAGCAACACACAAAGTAAAAAAAAAAAGGTAAAGAAATAACAAAGAAATGCCTTTTTTTATTTAATAAAGAAATAACAAAATATGTAATAACCCAAACATGCATACCAAACAATATCATAGGAAGTATGAAGGGAATTATTTTTAAAATTAAAAAGAAACGTTAAATGACTACGCTCAAGCACATAAAGATTATTTTCACGATAATCGGTTGCTGCCATCTTTTTTATTGCATGGTTATGTATGGTAAACAACATATCAATGAAAGTATTAGAAAGTGGATAATCAAAGGTTAATTTGCTGATAAATAACAAATTTTTTAGTGAGAAAGAGTACACATGTGGGTGATTGGTAAAAAAACTCCATTACCAACTATTACACAATCCTTACCATTATAGGTTGCAACCTTGTCCAACTAAGATGAATCTGGAGGCATATGAGCAGAGGATCTAGTGTTTGTGTACTAGTCAGTATTGATACCTATCAGAGAGAACTGAGAAAAAGATTCAACAAGGTGAGCATAAGAATCAACAACCCTTACATATCGATCATGATATTGTTCGACATTGTGTCCTTCACTACGATAGATTTAGCAACAAGGAGTATAATTTCCACAACCTTTACCATGACCAACATTAAAAATTCCTTTACCATATAATTTTCGATTCCCTCCGTTACAAAATGTATTGGAGTTACCTTTAGTGGCAGTGCAAGCAATTGATGAAGCAACATGTGCTTCAAGAGATTTTTGAAATATTTCTAAGCTTTCAGCCTTTGAAACAAGATCATAAAGAAATGACAGAGAGGAAATAGAGAGCCGAGTGGTGGAGAAACAGGTATCATAAAGAAATGACAGAGAAGAAATAGAGAGTTGAGTGGTGGAGAAACAAGCAAACTCGGGACCAAGACCATGAAAGTACCAGTGGACCTTGTTAGCGTCATCAACAGGACGACCCATGACAGCCAGCTGATCGCATAGTGCCTTAACACTGTGAATACCTCGTTTCAAAAGTTATAGGTCATCATTGAGACGAATTCATGAATCTTCAATATATGGCTAAAAGCAAACTCCAGCGCAGTCCAAATAGTATGAGAGGTAAAGAGATCTATAACCTCAGCCATGGCTTCCTCTATGAGAGAGGGGAAAAAAATAATAAGAAGGAGCTGATCTTCAAATTTCCAAACAGTATGTTTGGGATTTGAAACTATAGAAGAATAAAAGGTGATGATTTCTGGAGGCTCAGACAAAGAGCCATTAATGTAGTCAAGAAGGTTTTAAGAATTGAGCAGCAGAAGAACTTGGTTGCGCCAGAGAGGATATTTGGAAGAGGAAAGCTTGATAGTAATCATACAGAACATTGTTTGAAGAGAAAGAGAAGAGCTTAGAGCATTGGAAGTTATTGGGTCGATGAAGTTTAATCCAAGAATGCTTTGATACCATGAAAAGGTTTATAAAATCTGTCAAAGAATCAATCCAACCTAACTTAAGCTGTTAGGTGAAGTCTCATAATATGATTTATATTAATTTTTAACGCATCTCCTCAAATGAAAGTCCTTTGAGCTTGAAACTTGTATAGACCTACATTACCTTGTACTTTATTTTTATCAAATAAATGAGGATAATGAGATTTGAACTCGTGACCGTTTGATCATCAAGATTCTGATATCATGTCAAAAAACTAATTCAACCCAATAGTTTAAACTATTAAGTGAAATCCTATAATATGATTTATATTATTTTTTAATAAAATCATAATACTTTACTTTGGTGGTGATGATGTTTCTTATTTATAAGAAAGTACAATATACATATATGGTAGAATGTACAATTGTACAATACACATAACCGCCCCTACCCTTTTTCTTCTAACTGGTCCATGGCCTTCACGGGTTTTATTATCGGTTTGATAAATCGTATTTTACTAATAATTTCACTGTTTGATTAAATAGAAGAAACGGAGATATAGTTGGAACCAGTCTCTCGAAACATTAACACAACTATAAAGCATCTAGCATCTATATCTTGTCATATGATAGCTAAAATCTGATTTGGTTTGATCGGTTGAAAAGATGTTCTTAGCATCGTGATTTGATGTCTGTCAGTAAGCATGCAGTGGGCTTGCATTTCCATTCAACAATTTTCTACTTTCCCAACATAACTGTATACTAATCACTGATATTTTTTTAAAAAATTGTAAATATAGAAAAAAAAAAAAAAACAATAGCATCTAGGATATGAGTCAGAGCTAAATGGGGAGAAATGAAAAGAAAAAAACAGGCCTAATGCAATACGTGGCATGGAACTCAAAGCTTTAATTTAAACCTGCAATTACTAGCTTTGATGCTGATTAGATTGTTGGTAGATAAGCTATCTACCACCAACAAACAATCCCCCAAGATCGTCACCTTCCTCAGCTTCAACCTACCAAGTTTGATAGAAACTGGTGCATCAACTTTAAGATCTAATGGAATACGTCCTGTTTGTTGTTGCTCTTGCAATGCCCTCAATAAAGTGCTTCCGTACTGTGTTTGCCCCGTTAAGCTCACATCCAGTTTTGTTATGTTCTGGTGACCTTGGTAGAATTTTGGTATTGAACCTGCACAGAGCTTTGTGTTTGTGTACCACACACTCAAGAGCCCACCTTTCTCGTAGTAAATTCCAATTTTCTTGTTGGGGTTATTGGCTGTGATCTTCACATCAAATTTAGCATATAGGGACATATCAAAGTTGAGCCTCAGGTCACTTATGCTCAAACTATCAACGGAGTAGTTGGGAATTTTTGGTTTGAAGACCAGGTAAAGAATGCCGGCAGTGGCTCCGACAATAACTAATAGCAGGACAAGTAGACCTACGGTCCAACATACGCACTTGCAACAACAGCTTCTTGTCTTTTGTGGTTTACTAGACTGCATAGCTGCTGGCATGGTGCGTAATGGCAGTGGAGGTTGCTGCTGACTCTGACTCGAACCACCCTTTTCGGATGTTGCCAAGCCTCGAGATATCAACGGTGCTGTTGGTGGTGGTGCTTCAACATCTACTGCTGGATGAATTTTCGGCTTATCTCCCGTCATCTGCGTTCTTGTTTTTTCCATATCAAAACTTAAATGGAGACTTGGAGTTTGTTCTCAATGGTGCTTTCTTCTTTCCTTTAAACCAGTTGTTGCACCTCAAAAGCGTGCAAGAAAGCTATGACAATATATTAATGTCATTCGTAATTTATACAAGTAGAGGGAGCTAGCTGACCGGAGAAGCTTCCTAGTAATTTATGACCTATGATTTAGTCCTTGAAACACTTTGGTTAGGGAAGGTCTTGACCTTCCACACCTAATAACAACACATGGGACACACTTGATACGAGACAAGGTTGTTCAGCTAAGTAGGAAGTCTTTGTTCAAATTTCAAACACTTTGCATGACAGGAATCTTTATACGCAACATGTCTACCCTGGAAATTTATAAAAAAATAAAATGAAAGAATGTGGCTAGCCAGATTCCAATTAATTAGGTGACCAGTGACATCAATGCTTGACAATTACAATCAAACACGTTACACGTATAAACCTTACTGAAACATTACAGTTTATTCTGGAGGACAAAATTGATTGAAATAATTATTTGGGATATTTCAAAATTGGTATAGAGCCCAACGATTAGATAGCTTTTTCAACATAATATTGTAGGAATATTTAATATTCCTTTGAATTCCACTATTTCGCAGCTAGAGTATAAACATTATTTATTTCCTAGAATAATTTGCTTACACTGCAGCACGTGAGTTGTATCCTTGGTTGAATTGGATGAGGATCCCAGCAATAATGGATATATGATCCTCTCGGCAATGAGAACAAATTAGTAACAGAGAAAGTATGCTAGCTGATCATGGATGTCCATTTTCATTTGTTCAAATCGAAATTAGCACTGCAAGTTTTTGAAATCCCAAGGACCACAACTTAACATGATTTTCACTGAGAGAGTTCAGATAATTATTTGATAAGCATGCATATGATAGATGCACCGAAAAAGCAAAACACATTGAGTGTGGAACTTATGAGTGCTAGGGACGCTCCGGCAAAAAATGATGCTTCTGGTCATGGAACCAGTAATGGAAAGCTCGTTGACAGTGCAGTGTGTGACAAATTCATTCCTTTGTGTTGTGATGCTGCTGATTCTGGTGCTCAACAAGATGTCACGACCACTCAATAATACACGAGCTTCAAAATAAACTTTAAACCAAAAAGGTTTTAGAATAAGCGCTATAGTTTTTAGGGTATCCATCAAGATGGTTGCCATGTGACTTCCACTCAAGAAACTTGCAAACTCCCTTACTGCTATCCTGTTGACCACAGAGCATCTCAACTATCCTTTTCTTTACGGTCAAGAAACTCCAGCCCACAAATTCAGAGACATGAGCTCCATCAGATGTGTTCTGACTTGTTTTTGGGAAAAATAATTAGTTGAATTTTACAAGATTGTAAACCAGGTCCAGGAGGACTCGAAACAAACCCAATCACGAAAAAGAAGAAGCTGATGGGGGCCTTAACGAGTGAACATCCACGACTCAATTCACTTCTTCACCAGAACATACATAGCTACTCTGGGGCTGCAATATTCTGGATGCCACCGTGTCTGCTCCACACGCCCAACAACAAATTCCTTCATCGCAGCATCAAGGAAATACTCGAGGACAGCATCTGCCACAGGAATAAGCAATAAGAATTTTAAAACTTGCATGTGTCTGCGTGTGTGAGTGCGTGTGTGTGTGTGTGTGGGGTGTGCAAGCATGCATGGGCATGGGAGACTGAGACACTCACCATTCCGAAGTTCTCCGGCCAAAAATATAGTTGTTTGGGCTCCACAGAGTTGCACCAATGTGTCCAACAAATCTACCACAGCACCTTCACTATAGACCACATCCGATCCAAGCACTGATAAGCAGAACACATAATCAAGTTAAAATGCTGCTTTTCCAAGGACCACTCAAGCATGATTTTCCAAATTTTTGATCATTCGCCATGTATTGGAAGAAATTCAGGAAAATGAGCAGGCTACTGCAACTATCAGCTAATCCAAGTGCAAACATTGACAATTCTAAGAAAGAATGCTAAAGAAGTCTACTAAAATGTTTGCTATTCCACAAAATTAATACAGTTACTCTATCACCTAGAAAAATCCTTATGATATGTTGCTAGCATGGGGACCAATACCAGCTAGAAAAATAATTGCAATATGCAACTCACTATTTATTTTCATAAGCAACTTAGATTACACTGGATAAACTGTGTGAACAGATAACAGCGAAAGGTTTTGCAGCCAACATGAAATTTGTGTTAATGTGCTTTTCCAGTACTATTGAAACAGAGCTAGCACACCCTCACCTTCCTGTCATGAGACATCTGAAGGATCCAATCCTTAGTCTCTTAAAAGTTAAATGACTCCATATAACTTATCAGCTAAACTAGTTGTCACCTGCGCCAATTATCATGATAATCTTACAAACAGAAACCATGAAAGAACAAATATCAATACAAATAAAAATCAACTTCATGTACATCTTATGATGATGATGGAAATGCTTGAGTTCCTGATTTCTCAAGTCTTGCTTCTCAGTACCAGAAAATAATAACTCTATCTTTTTTGCTGTTATTCTCAGCATTACTGTGTATCTTTTTTTTTTTAATTAGATTCATCAATAGACATGTGCCAAATTTATTGTATATCACCTTTCTTATGAATGAAATGTATGCTTGATTTTTCATAGATAATTCATGTGAAACACTCACATGAACTGTCTGCATATCCAATTCACCTTAACCAATCAAATTCTCTTGCAAATCACTGCCAATTATGATTTGAACAGTTCTGTAATTTCAAGAAATACACGTTATTCTAAATTGAATTGCCACAAATTTGTCACAATATGGATTCAATAAAACATTAAAAAGTTGCTCACGTGGAACCGATTAGCAAAAAATAGGTACATTTCAATTTCAATTCACGCTCCAGCAGGCAAAGATAACAAATAAGTCGTACCGTAATCAGGAAAAGGATCAATCAAATCCTGATCTGGGTCATCTCCCCATATGAGTTCCCTAACAACTGCAGAGCCCCGCACGTTTCCATGCCTCAGATTTGTCTCGATATTCTTTTTCAGTAACCTCAGTCTATCAGGCAGATCAGTGAGTGTTACTTGAGCACCCAAGAGAGCTGCAATGCAGCTGCAAACCATAAACAAGACATATTCAACTCAAAAAAGTGAAATTTTTCCTCTTCTTTCTCAGCTAGAAAAGTTGAATTCAGAAATTAGAAAATTCGACCAGCCTAATATCAAAAAGTTTGAGTCTTTGCATGCCAAAAATCACCGACATTTCTTATTGAGCATCTTCATTTATAACACAAGGAGGTCCAATTCCAAAGGGACCTCTTTAAATTAACTCAATTATCAGGCTGGATAGTGAAAAGTTTCCGCCTTTTGCCAGCCCAATTAAGAGAACAATTTTCCATAACAAAGTATGAATAAAAGGATAAAAAAGAAAGTGATAAAGAAGCAATCTTTACCCTACCAATCCACAGCCAGAGCCCAATTCAACAACCTTCTTGCCATGAAGAAGAAGCAGGCCAGAGTCGACAGCATGCTCCAAGAACTTCCCCAACACAACACCACTGTCCCACATGACCGAACCAGTGACTCCAGGTGTGCTCAATGAAGAAGGAGACTGGAGGATGGAGAGATAATGACCACAAGCATCAAGATTGAGTTGGAGAGAAGATTGGGAGACAAAAGAGTTTGGTTTTGAAAAAGTGGGCTGTTGGATACCCCACAAGAGCATGGTTTCCGCAGCAGCTGATTCTTCATCTTGTCTTAGCACCCTCACCTTTCCACCATAAGATCCCAACTTTATTTCTTCTTCCATTTCTGATTCAGCAACAGTACTACTAGCCATCAGTTTGATACCCTCAAACTCAAAGAGTTGCCAAAGAATAGCAGGAGCAGGAGCAGGAGCAGGACTGTTGCTCCTCTTTAGATGGTGAGTGACAAAGCCTAGTAGCCAACCTTTTGTTACTTTCTTGCTATACTTTGTCGGCCCATCCCCAAAGTTTGGGGTCAAAGGATTTCCGGGCCTAAGGTTTGAGCTAAAAAAACATTCAGTTTCGAATTAGAACCGGTACATGATCAGGCCTCTCCTTTTTATGATAGCAAAGGGTTTGACGTACCATACCCATACCATAACATATACAAAAACCCATATCCATACCACCCGGTATTAAAGAATTGTCAATGCTAATTAATAACCTAGTATTAAAGAAAATATCCTAAAATTGAGTTGATGGTTGATTTTATAAAAAAATAATTCAAGTTTATTATTTAAAAAATATTAACAATGAGGAAATCAAAATTGAAAAAATAAATAAATTAGGAGCCATAATTAAAAAAAAACAAATTGGTTTCACACCTTTTCCTTTATTTTTGCTATAGGATTTTTCCAAATATCCTTTTTTGATCATTTTAGATCGGAAATTAATTAATCTATTTAGTTCAAAATCTTATTTTATTTTACATTTTAATTTAAAAGAGGATGGAGCGAGTCGACAAAAAACAATAAAAAAAAGGGAATTATATGAGTCTATTTTTTTTTATAAAACAAATAGTCAAAGTTAATATCAAAGTATTTCTATTGATGAGAGAAGTGTCTTCAAAGTGTTTTTGATCTTTCATATTAGCTAAGAAAAATACATGAGAGAGGTTTTTTTTTTTAAAAATAATTTGATTATGTTTTTTGAACCATATTTGAGGTTTTTTGAGTTAATAAATTAATTATGAGGTTCTAAAAGTGTTTAGTAGATTTTCTAAGTGAAAATAGATTGAAAATTAGATTTTTATTTTCAAAAAGCACCTTGCTCAACTTTTCATCCCTTTGTGTTGTCTGAATTCTAAAAAGTAGACGACGTGTTGTTTCAAAAGAATTAGGCCATCCAGGCTTGATCGCTTGGCTTTTTAAAAAAAATCTTTTCCCCACCATTTTCATACAATTTCGTAGAAATTAAATAAGTTAAGATATAATATATAGGTATATTTTATTAATTATTAAATTAATTCAAAATGTATTTTAGATATTATTTTATTAAATTTCCTTAAATTTTAATCAATAAAGATTATAGAAATGTTTTCAAAATATAAGCAAGTGTGTTTTCACACATCATGATTTTTTTTTAATTTAGTTGATTTATTATGATTATTTATTTTTTTTATAATATAATTAAATTAAATGAGTTTATTGAATATAATAGAGTATGATTTCGGTCACAATTTTTTTTTTTTTAACCTTTAGAGAATATGTTACCTATGTCTAGACATTTTTTTATATTAAATTTTTTTAATACAACCCACAGTTTAATGCCGGCTAACTATTTAGTTAAATGCTAAAACCTAAGGCTAATCTTCCTAGTAAAAAAAAAAAAAAACAATAATTGCACATGTATATATTTAACCCCAAGTGTTATTTTTATGTTATATGTTTTTATTTTTTTAGAGGTGAATTTTTATTACCAAGAACATATAATTTTTATTTTTATAAATGCATCATGTAAATATAATTTATTTATATAAAATAAAAAATAGACAAAAATTATAATAATCTCTTTGAAGCACTATAAAATTAAAAAAGTAATTAAAATATTAATTACTATTAAAAAAGTGAAATAAAATTAGAGAGAGGATGTTAATTAAAGTTTAAATATATAAAAAAAATTAATAAAAAGCTTTCTGAAAAAGGAAAATGCTAGGTGAGAGATTGTAAATTGAAAGAAATCGAGGGATCTAAAAGTTCTATTTTTTTATATTAAATTTAATCGTTTTTTTTTAGTTTTTGTTAACTATGAATAAAGTTTTATTTCATAAAATGGATCAATAATTCATGAGAGAGAACACAAACTTGAAGAAATCTCAACACGTGCAACCTTGTTGATGTAACTTCGAAGGATGAAATTACAATTCAAAAACTTCAATGATGAAAATAAAAATAATTGCACCGTTACGTTAGTATGAACATTGCATACGTAGTTCTTGGTATTCGATGATCATTCTTATTTATATAATCATCGGATATTTACCAATGTTATATCTGTTCAAATATCAATTTAAACGGGTTTTGGATTGAAATATTGCCATAGGATATTAATGATAACGTTAAAAATTAAAATTTTTTTTAAAAAAGATAATAAGCGATGAATGAGCAGGCACCATTTCTGAAACAAATAACAAACGTTTGAAGATGTAAGGTTGTTGTTTTCAATTTTGATCCTCTTCTTGGTGATTATGGTACGTGTCAGCCACTTTGTCCTAATCTTGCTTCAATTCTTGTTTTGATGGTTCTATATATGCAAATCTATGTTTCTTTTGGTTTATTCAATGTTGTTTAAAGTTCCATTCCTCTTTCTTTCAGGAGGTTCTCTTATGTACGTCTTGCACAGATAAAATTCTTACTGTCAAATTGAGGCTAAAAAGCTTAATTTTTCATTGAAACTTTGTAGAATATATACAAGAAAATCATATCTCATCATTTAGTGTGTGAGATATTATAGGCTATTGTTTAGGAATTAATACAGCTTAAATATTCTAAATATGGTATTTGCTAATTTACAGCTTTTGTTAACACTCCTCCTCAAGTTGGTGAGTAGATATCATCAACTCCCAACTTGTCAAGTGAATTGTGGAATGTCCTGCTTGACACTGCCTTTGTCAAAATATCTGCTAGTTGGTATTCGGTCTTCACAAATGGAATCTGAATTATTTTTGCCTCTAGTTTTTCCTTGATGAAGTGACGATCTACTTCCATATGTTTTGTTCGATCATGTTGTACTGGGTTGTGTGCTAGTGCTATCACCGCTTTGTTGTCACATAAGAGTCTTATTGCGTCAATTGGAGGATAGCCAACTTCAATGAGCAATTCTCGTAGCCATAGCATTTCACATATTCCTTTGGTCATGCCTCGAAATTCAGCCTCTGCACTGGATAATGCTACCACCT
>Ga0325410_1002377_pt1 | contig 21099 bp, 25 predicted proteins | sample PopdelMetagenome_16_FD_206182 | JGI IMG/M metagenome (GOLD analysis project Ga0325410, IMG submission 206182) | Populus deltoides microbial communities from Bellville, Georgia, United States - Xylem-PdIQD-R3 | ecosystem: Host-associated > Plants > Phyllosphere > Stem > Wood/Secondary xylem... | reverse complement strand
TAAAGATCTGTAATTGGGTGATTCTAGATAATCTTAGTTTCATATGGCAGTGTATTTTATTTTTCACCAAATTTCGTAAACCATATAGTTTTTTCAAGGTTATGATTTAAACAGTTCTTTTGCTTGCACTGGGAAAATAATCAAGTGGTGGAGAGTGCATGAAGCTTTAGGATCCTCACCTATTTTTTGTGGTTAACATGATCAACTCGGAGGTTGGGGTGAGACCTCTAAGGAGATCCTTGTGTAGTCAACATGAATATATTCATATAAAAAAAAATGAAAAAAAAATATCTCAAGTGTGTCAAAGACGATGAGATAGTGATGTTTATATATATATATCAACCTAAAAAATGATCCCAAACAAAATAAATAATAAAAAAATAAAAATCAAATTTAAAAAATAAAAAAATTAGAAGGGGGTGATATAGAAAAACATTTAATTTCATGGTTTATTCAAAATAAAAGAAATGGTAATAAAAAAGACAAGGGCCAAATGTTAAGGGAAAATAAATTGCTAGGGTTAGTCTAATTTTTTAAGAGGCTAGAGCAAAATTTGAGGCTGGGAAGAGAGAAGAAAGAGAAAAGTTTATTGTTGGTGCCATATTCGATGCGTGTTAAGGGTACACGTCGCCCTATTACATCGAGAGCGCTAAGAACTTTAAACGTTGTCCTTGAAGGCGGTGTTTAGTGGCCGAACGATCCCTCATGTGCCGTCCACACACTAGCACGTGCTACTCAAATGCTAGAGTTTTTTTTAATTAAATTTAATAAATACAACAATGCATTTGATTACCTTTGGAATTTACAATAAAACCAATGTATAATGACAAAAAAATCATTCAATGAGAGTTTTGTTGGTTTTGTTTGTAAGGGCACCAAAGCAATTAAACTATTCTAAAAAAATTGAAAATAAAAAAATGCCCCCGAATAGTAGATATTAGATTATTTTATTCTAGGATTAAATTAGTAATTCTACTGTGCAATAAAAATTAAAAGGTTTAATGATCAAGGTGCAATTTTATTTTTACATTATTTTAATGAATAATAATTTATATCTAGATCTACAATAATTTCTCCTTCACCTCTAGTTTTTTTTAACTAGTTTCTAATCTATGATACACAACAAGTCAAATAAAAAAAATTAAACATAAAAAAATTGTCCCAGCAACAAGAAATTATTTGGTAATATTATTAAATCTTTAATAACCCAACAGGTCCACCTTAAATTCTTTTAACTCTACTCCTTGCCTAACTCGGGTTTAAAGTTAACTCGTATGAGAGTTATTTTAACGTGACTCAATTGACCTGACAAATCTAGAGTCAACCCAAATGACCATTAGTGATTTGGCTTTAAAAAGGTTTCAAGATGACATATTTTTTTTGTAATATTGATACGACGACATATTAGATCAATTCATGTTTTGTAGCTAAGGCGACCCCTTCGAGTTTCCGACTGTTTCCTTAACCCGCCAAACCTGCGACCTGAATCATGAACTTCATTGAGTTTAACAATTTATTTTTTTTAATAATTTTTTACTTAATGATATGATAATAAAAATAAACGTTCATAAAATTAAGCACCGACCAAATATAAGGATATTTGTTTGAAACTGTGATAATTACATAAAAAGCAAACCAAATAAATTATAAAGATTAATTCAATATCAACCAAATGTTGAAAGATAAGATTGAAGAAAAATAAAAGCAAAAAAGATTCAATCAAAAGGAAAGCAAAAAAGGATTTAATAAAAAAAAAATGGAAGATGGAGTTTAATAACAAAGAAACTATTTGATATTGTTATTAAACTCAACTTAGTGGGTCAACCTTGAAACCTCCATACCCAATTCTTTGGCTAGCCCAAGTTTAAACTTAATCTACGTGGAAGTTCCCCCTACATGACCCAATCGACCTTGTGTGTCACAAATGCAACTCGAACAATTGTTAAAAGTATGGTTTGATTTAATTTTAAGATGATATTTTTTTAATATTGAGATAATGACATATTAGATTAATTTGAATTTTGTAGCTTAATTCATCAACCCTGTAACCCGAATCATGGATTCTATTGAATTTTAAAAGTATTTTTTATTTAATAATATAATAAAAAATATAATCTCCTTCCCTATTCATGTGGTGATATAGGTGGGGAGATCCAACTTTTTCAGTACAGTAGTTAATTTATAATTAAATTAAAAACTTTATCTCATATGATCGAGCTCAAAAAATAATTAAATCAAAAGAACAAAAAAATCCAAGTATCAATTTAAAAAAATGAAGAAGAATCCATATAGTTTGTTAGGTAATTTTATTATTTTTGAATTTTAATTATAATTATCATATTTTGAACATTCCAATCTACCATCCCCAATAATTTAAAACTAGATCATCTTCATTTTCATTCTTATGCGTTTCAGGGCTCAAAACCTTGTCAATAAACTAGGTCAAAAATCTAGCATTTTGATCTGCAACTTTGCTGTGCTAATTATCTTCTTGTACATTATGTTTGTTAAAAGGAATTGGAGAAATGACGGCTAAGAGATGAGGGATTGGATGTATTCATCATTTGGCAGGAAGGAAAGAGGAACTAAGGTCATACTAATATTTTATTTTATTTTTCGTGTTGTATGGAACTTACATTTCTTTTATCAAAGAAAAACTGATACGATGCAGAGAAATCCTCAGAAACCTCACTGTGTGCCATTGCAACTGCCTCATAAACTGATAGTGGAAGAACTGGCAATTCTCCGTCCTTACAAATGGAAAGTGGAAGTAATTAGACATTGAAGAACTATTTTCAATTGCATGTAACATACAAATTAAACAAAAATAGGAGTTTCGTACCTGATGGCATTATTTCCAAGGGAACACTGTAACCACTGTTCTTATCAAGTCGATTGTCAGTGAGAACAGCGTGGTTAGTGCAGCTGAGCTTTGCTCCATTATATGCCCCATCAACTTCCTGGAAACATAAGTCTAACTGAATTTGAGTCCTTTATCAGGAGGGCAGCACATTCCAATAACTCATGTTTTAGTTTTGAGGCATGAATTTCACAAGATGAAATAAAAAACAAAGCTATCTGGACAGAAAAAGGTAAAAGCAAACAAAGATCAAACCGAGTGTGACAGAAAAGAATGAACAACAGGATGCAATGGCATGTATCCCGAAACTACACGGGAGAAAACCAAATTGATGGGAAGTTACGATTTCCACAAGGCTGAGGTGAGGCTCAATTACCTTACCAGTTTTGTAAACTTCCCTGCTGTTAATTGTGTTGAGTATCCATTTATAACAATCTGAATTGATGGGCTAATATCATCAGTTGATGTTAAATGTATGGTAAAAGGAACAAGCATTCATTTGGACTAACTACAAGTGAAGGTATATTTATCCAACAAGGATCTGATATTCATTGCTTACAGGTATTTAGGCATGCAGAAAAAGCTAAAACATATGTGAAGTCTAGTGATGGTTTTAATACGTATCGAGTTATCCATACGTTGGAATTTAATTAGTTTAGAACCTCTGTCTAGTATTCTATCTTATCATATTTCCTATACATCATGTAATTAATTCAATATTTAAACTTGTAGTTATTTTCCTGAAGAAATGGAGTTTGCTATGATGGTTGTTGCAGATGACTTCTCAAGGCTGAGGAATATGTTGTTGATAAGAGATCTGTTGTTCATGATTTTGTAAAACTGAACTCTGCTGTAACTGAATCTTGTTCTTCTACATGCCCCCGCAATCGAAAGGGTAGCGACAGAACCCTGAGATTGTCATGCAGAAACTGAAACTGAGTGGAAGACAGTGGCTTTGTGAGTGTATCAGCATATGGGTCCTTTGTAGAAACAAATTTGACAGGCGGTTGTCCTCGTAGAACTTGATCATGGACAAAGTGGAAGTCTATTTCAATGTGCTTTGTTCTAGCATGAAAAAACAGATTTCGGGATAATTTACTCAATGCTTGTGGTTCAAGTTCAGAGTTTTGCCCAATATTTAATAAATTAATGGGAGTTAATTTCTTATTATTTATTTTCATATTCTCCCACTCTGAAAAAGGATTATTTATTTAGGAGTTTTAGCTCTGTTAGCCATAGTTATAACTTCTCAATCACAAAATTAGTTTGCTGTTGTTTTTTTTATGAGCAAAAAAAAAAAAAATGAATTTGAAAAAAAAAAAAATCTAATATTCTACTTCTAATTGAAAAATCAACTGATGTGTTTTTTTCATTCATAAAATTTTAATAACGTAAGGAATGATTTTTTTTGGGATAAAATTTAAGAAATTATGTATAATTGTATATAGCAATTCCAAGACCCGAGATAAAATTGCATAACAAAATAAGTAATGCAAGCTAATATTTAAAGTTGTTTATGATTATTTTTTAAAATATTTTTTTATTTGAAAATATATTAAAATAATTTTTTTTATTTTTTAAATTTATTTTTGATATCAGCGTATCAGAATAATTTGAAAATATTAAAAAAATTTTAATTTAAAATAAATAAAAAAATAATTTTTTTTTAATTTTTTTAAATATTTTTAAAACACAAAAACAATAATAAATAATTAAAATATTAAAAGTGAAACTCAATGGCATTTACAAGGTCAAAACTGGTTATATCCCGTGATCGGACATCATAATTCCCACCACCAAACACCATCCATCATGACCCCACACATAAAAAAGACAGTTGAGCAATCCAACGGCCAAGGCGTCAGATCCCAATCATCAACCATTATGATTTATGAATCGCGTAGCACTAGATCCCGGGACTGTGATTCATCCCCAACTTCCCAGAGTAAACGTTCTTTTAGACTGAAAATAACACCAAGCAAAGCTCACTTCCTCTCTCTCTCTCTCTCTCTCTCCGATCTGATGGACTCCTTTGAAGGATAAGAAGAAAAATAAAAATTCCACAGATCCAACGATGGCAAACTACCTCGCTCAATTTCAAACTATCAAAAATAGCTGCGATCACATCGTCATTGCAGGTAACTCTAAATAATGATTCGCATTTCCTGATCAGTTTTCTGTTTGATTGATTTATTTAGTGTAATGTTTTTGGCAGTTGAAGATGTGAGTGATTTATGGCCGAACATAAAATCAGGATTCGAAGAGAGAGTTCCAATTAAAAGAGCTAGTTTAAATAACAAGACTCGAAATCCAGTTCTCGTAGAGAATTTTCCTTGCGAATTTATATTAACTACTGATTCAAGACTCCGCAGCCGGTTTCCTCAAGAACAGTCTTTGTTTTGGTTTCGCGAACCGTACGCTACTATTGTTCTAGTCACTTGTGAGGTATTTGCTTAATTAAACTCGCCATTTGACCTAAATTTTTTTATTTGTGTGTGTATATATATATATATTTCAAAAGGATTTATTTTGCGTTTTTATTTTATTTTAATTAGGATCTTGATGAGTTTAAAACGATACTTAAGCCGCGGTTGAAGTTAATTGTGCAAAATGACGAGAAGGAATGGTTTATTGTGTTTGTGTCGAGAGCGCATCCGAGTAATGATAATGCTGTTAAAATGGCGAAAAAGGTTTATGCTAAGCTTGAAGTTGATTTCAGCTCGAAAAAAAGGGAGAGGTAAGCATGCTCATTTTAATTTTACTTTGATATTTGAGTTCTATTTTTATTTTTTTATTTTGATTCAGCTGGTGCATTTTGTTAGCTGGATTTGTCGTGCATTCTTAGCTTTTCTTGAGGTATTATTTGTTGGAATTTTTTTTTGTTTAATTTTTTAAGTATTCCGGTAAAACAATATACTTTTGCTTCATTTGAAAATTTGTGATGTTTTGATTTTTAGATATGACTGCTATTATCCTTGAATTGAAAAAAGTTGTGATGTGTTGATATATTCATGCATTATTGTTTACTTGAATAGCAATTGTGAATGCTAGTATCATGTTCATCAACATGAGTGATGTAAATTGGGTTATATGACTGGAAATGCTAGGCCAAAACTTAAATAAGTTTATACACTGACCATTGCTCTAGTTCTCTTTAGCTGAATATTGCCTACACTGACCTTTGCTCCAATATTGCACTATTTTCTTCTTTTTCATTCTCTTTTTCAGAAATGCTTTAGTCATGGTGGTTGGTGTTATTCACAAAAGGTCTGGTTTCCTTTTTGTCTGTTTTTTGAACATGTGAATTATCCAGGTGCTGCAAATATGATATTCATGGCCCTGAAGCAATTTTTTGGGATGATTTAGAATCGAAAATTATGGAGTGTGTCAGAAACACACTGGATAGGCGTGTACAGTTTTATGAGGATGAGATACATAAGCTCACTGAACAGCGGTTCATGCCAGTCTGGAATTTCTGTAATTTCTTTATATTGAAGGTTGTTCCTTTTCTCAAATTATTTTAATAATCTGATAAAGGTGTTATAGCTACCAGCAGAAATGCCTGATTTGGATTTAAACTGTTGCCCATTTTTTCTTTCTTGTGTATATTTTATTTATCTTGGAAAAGCATATCTATGAAACATTGTCTTATAGTAGCCCATCATTTCTGTTTGTTCACAAAATATCAGTATTGATCCCTAAGAAGATCCCTATACATGGGGAGGCTTAACTCTAAGAAATCTTTTAGTTCCTTGTAGCCATATGCCTCAGTCATGCATCACATTTCTTCAGTTATTCCAGCAATTCCTACCTCTAAATATATGTTCTGTTCTCAGGAAAGCTTGGCTTTTATGTTTGAGATGGCTCATCTTTATGAAGATGCTCTACGTGAATATGATGAATTGGAACTCTGTTATTTGGAAACAGGTAAGCATGTGTGTGCCTGTGCCTGTGCTGTTGTTGTTTGCATGATTTTCCTCCTTGTTTGTTCAAGTACTCAAAACATTTGTCATTCTTCACTGTTTTCAAATTATAGTGTAATAGTAATCTTACTTTATTTCTTGTAGATGAGATATTCTTTTTAATAATCTGATACTGCTATATATGTCTATATTTTTCATGTTGAAAGTTTCGTAAAAAATCAAACTAGTGTATTCTTATTGTATTTCGAATGATATATTAAACTGTAATTAGCACTGATCACATGGTCATAGATCTTTTCTCTGCACATCATGATTTCAAATTGATAACTTAATCTTTTGTGTCATGTATGTCTGAGTTTTCTAACCTGAACCTTTATCCTAATTTGTGTTTTTGTTTCGTGTCTAAATTTTTGTACTTGTTGACAAATTCAGAGCATGAATGATAATATTATAGCAATATTTCTGTAATCTTTGATAGAAGCACTGTAACTTCTTTTATTTTACATTTAGGTGTTGAAGAAATATTCAACACTGGAGCTTTCTGAGCCCTCATGATCACTGCTTTGAGTTTTCTTCGTACTTATGATTGTTTATATACTTGTAGGAGTATGTGTTTTTAGCATTGATGAATAGCTGAACATTTTATGCTTCCTGAGCAATAATGGACCAATAATTTATACAAATTTGATGCAGTTAATATGCCTGGAAAACAGAGAGAATTTGGAGGAGTAGACCATGGTGATGATTGGGCAGCACTGCTTAATCCTGAAAATAAGCCATTGACGCAGATTGTTCAAGATGATTCATTTAGAGAATTTGAATTTAGGCAGTATCTCTTTGCTTACCAATCAAAGGTATGGAAAGCTGAGAATTATTTCAATCCACTAAAATGGTACTATGATGCAGTTAATTCCAGAATGAAAGAGAAATATTTCTGATTGTTTGCTTTATCAACCACACAGATCTGTTTGTCTATGCCCCACTGCTTTCCTTGAACTTCTTTTTTCATAATTAATTTTCAGGATTCAGTAGTTAATTTAAATATTGCTCATTAGTTGATTTTTGTCCTTATGATTCATAATTGAATAACAGTTTAAGTGGATCTTGGATATGTGCTTGTATTTTTTAAATGATATTGTTCTTCCCCTCCTTTGTGTGTGTTTGTATGTGTGCTCAAATGACCTTTATATGTGCTTGCACACTTTGTGAACATGCACACATGCTTACACGAGCATGTGCACAGATGGCCTCTGTTCCGTGTGGAGTTTTGGTTGATTTGTGTCACAAGAATCAGTTTTGTAGCCATTTGTTTGAATATTGCATGCTATAGTGTTCTCACACCAAAAGTTCACAAGAGTTTTTCGCCATTATACATTACTCTTCAAGGAATCCAGTTCAATTCCTGGGATTTTTGCTTTAATCTAATTATTCTGTTGGACTTGCAGCTTTTATTCAAGCTGAATCGTCCCTTTGAGGTTGCATCAAGGGGTCATTCATTTATAATTGGCTTCTCAAAGGCCCTCACATTGCATGAGGTATATGATGGTTGTTTCATTAAGTAGCTGCATTGCTGGGTTTTTTTTACCATAGTTCAGAGGATTTTATTTCTGATCTCTCTTTTCCCTCTCTTATTGGCACTCCTCTTAGAATATGCTACCTTTTTGTATGCGAGAAGTTTGGGTAATAACTGCTTGCTTGGCTATAATCAATGCTACTGCTTCTCCTAATTACGATGGACATGTGGCACCTGACATAGAAAAGGAGTTCTACCGCCTCAAGGGTGATCTTTATTCTTTATGTCGAGTTAAGGTAAAAAACTTTCTTCTTTTGGCTCCATTTTCTAATCAGCAAATGGTGCTGCATCCTTTACCTTTTCAATATTTTTATCCTGTATGAACCTATTCTCTTTTGTCAAAGCAAGAGTGACATTTGAAAAAAAAAAAAATTTTTTTTTGTGCCAGAGACTTGTTACTAAGACTATTGTGCACGACAGTTGTGTTCTTTTGTTACTTCAAATTTTGCTACAGAAAGGGGTTTTATGAAATGCAATTATGACTGTTGCAGTTCATGAGGCTGGCCTATTTGATCGGATATGGAGCTGATATAGAAAGAAGTCCTGTCAACAGGTGAAAAATCGAATTATAAAGTGCAAATCTACTTGTCACCTCTTGTTTATATTCCACTTGGTCCTGTAACTAGAAAGTAAATTTTTCCAGTGTCAAAAAGTTATAATTGAGCTATTTAATCGCATTCATGTTTTGTGTATCTTTTAAATTATTTCCTTCTATTTTTTACAGTGCCTTACTCAGCATGCTACCTTGGCCCAAGCCTCCAGTTTGGCCATCGGTTCCATCTGATGCTTCCCCTGAGGTTCTTGAGAAGGAAAAGGTACGCTTTAGGATGCCGTGTCCAAATTTGAACCAACAGAAGGGCATTGGTATATATTTCTCTTGTTTGTTTGATTGTTTGTTCTCTTACTGTAGGATTGTGTTATTACTGTAGTTTTCTTCTATTTCATACATTGTTTACCTCTTCTGCCAATTACTAAGGGTGACTATCACGAAGTTTGTTGCTTCTAGATGATATAACACTTACAAATGAGTGAAAAGGCAATTAATGGTATCTCTACATGGTGAACCCAATTGATAGCCAAACCCAATTGGTAGCTAAACATTTTAGTCCAATTTTTTTATGCTGTAGTTTTCACCTGTTATTCAAAAAATGGCTATTTAAGTTTACCCTGATAGAATTGATGACCATGTTTATCTTTGTACAGGTGATCCTTCAAGCTACTCCTAAAATCAAACACTTTGGCATCCAGAGGAAGCCACTGCCTCTTGAACCTTCTGTACTTCTGCGAGAGGCTAATCGGCGAAGGGCTTCCCTTTCTGCTGGGAATGTATTTGAGATGTTTGATGGCCGCCCAACCTTGATTGATGGGTAATGGACTTGGGAATTGAGGCAATGTAGTACTATGGGTTCTCCAAGAAGCAAATTTTTTTTATTGATATCTCATAATCTTTCATCATTTCTTTTTTTGGTGCATGCCAATTTGATTGTTTATCTAATTGATACATAAATACAGATCAGCTTCAGATGCTTCATCAAGGACCCCCCTATTAAAGAAAATGAATGCGATTTCTATGTCGCGGACTAATTCTTCACCCGGAACTTTTGATGGTTCAGTAGATCGACCTATGAGACTTGCAGAGATTTATGTTGCTGCTGAACATGCTCTGAAGCATACAATTTCTGATGCAGATCTTTGGAAAGCTTTGTCATCTGTAGAGGAGTTTGAGGTATCTATTTAGTCCAACATTGACACAGACATGCAATTTTTTTTTTTTTTTTTTTTGTGAATGAAAATTTTCTTTAATTGAAAGGAACTACGTAGGAGCTCACTCTACTACAAAGCAAACAAAAACAATAGAAAAAAACTCAAGAGCAACTAATGATTAACAGAGTTGCTGAAGTTCATCTGGCACAACTATATCTAGGATCGACAACAGCTTGCTGGAGAATGTTCATTTGAAAAGGCCTGAGCTGCACTGAATAATGACTTGTGCAATCAGAGCTGCATTACCTGGGCTTTCTTCTGTCTCTTTCTTTCCATAGAACATGCACATATCTGCACTAAGCTAATCTCATCACAATGGAAACTAAAATCTTTTGCAAAAGCTGCTTAGCATATCATCAACCCAATTCCCAGAATGTCTATTTGCAGAACTAATCTGCAAAATCTTGCTGGTTATTTGAAATTACTTTTCTAAAAGAGTATTGTTTAGACTGCTTGATCATCCTGCAAAGGATCAAGTACCAACTGTTAATTGAAATCTTAACTAAAAGAAGCCAAAAAAAGAATTGCCATTGTAGTGCGAACAGAGACCTTGCCACAGCAAACCATGTGCTTTTGCTTCAAGTTCTCTTCATTTCTGTATATTCATTCATTTTAGTTTTGTGCTTTGATTAAATGCAAAACCTTCTAACCCAAGGCATTGTTGTTGTTAAATATTGGAATTCTGTGAACTGCCTAATTCTGACAAGATATTGTCAGTCAATGCCTGGAAAATTTGTGTTCAATGGTGAGCCATAGCTATATTGTTAAAAAGATGCATGAGTGATGGAAGATTATTGCTAGATTAAGTTATTTTCAGTGCTAATAGAATGCCAAAAGTTTCAACTGATTTTTCATATTCTTAATAGAATTGAACAGTTGGTAATTCTGAAAGAGATCAGTTCAACGTTATAGTTTGGTAGGTTGTGGATTTTAGTGCTTAGCGGTGAACGTGCTAGTTCATTAACCCCACCCCCCCTCCCTCATTTCACCAATTTTATGTTCTTGTCATGGCAGCAAAAGTATCTCGAGCTAACCAAAGGTGCTGCTGACAATTACCATCATTCCTGGTGGAAAAGGCATGGAGTTGTTCTCGATGGTGAAATAGCAGCTGTTTGCTTTGGGCATGGAAATTTTGATCTAGCTGCAAAGTCTTATGAGAAAGTTTGTGCCCTTTATTCTGGCGAAGGATGGCAGGAATTATTGGCTGATGTCCTTCCCAATTTAGCTGAGTGCCAGAAGATGCTAAATGATCAAGCTGGTTATTTAGCATCTTGCGTGAGATTGCTGTCTTTAGATAAAGGTTTATTCTCAACAAAGGAGCGCCAAGCATTTCAGGCCGAGGTTCTTCGTCTTGCACACAGTGAGATGAAGGACCCTGTGCCCTTGGATGTTTCATCACTGATTACGTTTTCTGGAAATCCTGGACCTCCCTTGGAGTTATGTGATGGGGATCCTGGTATTCTCTCTGTAACTGTTTGGAGTGGCTTTCCTGATGATATAACTCTTGATTCACTTAACCTCACTTTGACTGCTACATTTAATGCTGACGAGGGTGCTAAGGTACAATTTTCTTGGACATTGATAGTTATTAATTGATTCTATAGAGCAGATATGATATGTACAGAATTATTCACAACTCAAGAAACCCTCTCACATTTCAGGCACTAAGGAGCTCTACTGCTACCATACTGAAGCCTGGTAGGAATACTATTACCCTTGCTTTACCTCCTCAAAAACCAGGTTCCTATGTCTTGGGGGTTCTTACTGGGCAGATTGGTCAGTTGAGATTTAGATCTCATAGTTTTTCAAAGGTTGGCCCAGCGGACAGTGATGATTTCATGAGTTATGAAAAACCCACTAGACCTATACTCAAGGTATTGGTTTTGTGTTTCATACAAGGATCATATGTTCTGGTCATTCCATTTGGTTAAATAGGTGCATTGTATTGCTTATCTAATAAAGCCCTTCTTTCTTAGGTTTTCAAACCAAGACCACTAGTTGATCTTGCTGCAGCTATTTCATCTGCTTTACTGATAAATGAAACTCAGTGGGTTGGGGTTATAGTACGGCCTATTGACTACTCTCTCAAAGGTGCAGTCTTGTATATTGATACTGGTCCAGGTCTGAATATTGAAGAGTCGCATGTCATTGAGATGGAGACCCGTGTCAATATATCACAGAGCAGTGCTGAAATGACAAACTCTAATGGCACACAAAAGGATTGTTCTTCAGCTTCTAAAAAAGAATTTCAGCAGTTAAAACTTCAAGATGGTAGAATAGAGTTTCCTGCTTGGGCAAGTGATGTAAATTCTGTTCTCTGGATTCCTGTTCGTGCAATCAGTGACAGGCTTCCTAGAGGGTCATCCTCAGGTGATAATAATGATTTGCAGCTTTTTGTTGAGTCTATAATTTTTTGCATGTGTACTTTCTGTTGTATCCGATGATGTTCCTGTCTTATAATATATTTCCTTTTGTTGCAGTCACCCCTCAGAAACAAAGCAATCTAGATGGCATGAGGACAATTGCTTTGAAACTTGAATTTGGAGTATCCCACAACCAGATATTTGAAAGGCATTGTCATTGTCCATCACTTCCCTGATTATATTGCTGATAATAAGTTATTTTATGTTTTTGTTTTTCTCATTCCCTCACCTATAAAAAGTATAAAATATGTTATTTAATCATCCAAACATGAAAAATCATATTGCCTTGATCTGCAGAACTGTAGCAGTACATTTCACTGATCCTTTCCATGTGAGCACACGTGTTGCAGACAAGTGTAATGATGGCACTCTGCTGTTGCAGGTATGCCGCAAATATGTTAAGCTGGGATGTTTGTTACCCACCAAACTGATGCATTCTCAAACTGTTGACATTTTGAGGGAGACCATCTTAGCCAGTTCTTATTTCATGCTATGATAGAATTATAAATATTACAAATTATATTTATTATGTTCCTTTTCAATTTCATTTGAATTTCAGAATAGTTTGTGTTGCTTCCAGGTGATACTGCATTCCCAAGTGAAGGCTACGTTGACCATATATGATGCTTGGCTTGAGCTTCAAGATGGATTTATTCATACTGGACAAGGAACTGGAAGACCAACTTCAAGCTTCTTCCCGCTCATGATTTCTCCATCCTCTAGAGCAGGAATCATGTTCAGTATTCGCTTGGGAAAAGTAATTGACAAAGGTATAGATCTTTTTATTGTATTTAAAAAGAATTTCTTGTACTCATAGCTGGTCCTTAGTCAAACATACACCTCATTCATTCACAAAGCATGCTATTATGTTGAAACTGTGCATTGAGCTTTTAATGTCATTAGGATAGTGTCTTGCTTAGTCATATTTACTCACGGAGAATTTTCCTGTTTTCTAGAAAACAGAGAAATCATGTTTACTGATTATTGTTTATCGGAAATGCGTGTTTTCAATTTTCTAGGAAGATTGAAAAATACTGTAAGTTTCCAAATTCTCCACTTTAGGAAATTAGGGCCTTGTTTGGTTCATCAGTTAGTTAATCTCTTGACCATTTATCCTTTTAAGGACAATCCAAAGAAGGCCCTTGTTTTCAATTTCAAGAGCTATTAATTTGTTGATGCAATTTTTAGTTTTCTTTGGAGGAATGATTTTAGAACAAAGATGAAAAGCAGATATGGAAATTGGAAAATTGTTTTCTGAAAAGCAAACACAAATGTTTTTAGTCATTCTATATTCTTTCCCACCTTGCCTTTTCTCTTTGTTTCTTATTTTGAGAAAGAAAGGTAGTCAACTTGTTCTAATGATTCCGCCTCTGGTACACTCGTATGAACCTTTTAATTTCTTCTGTTCAGGGGTAAAGCTGTTCAGGGCTTTTGTCATGGAGCCCTGAATGATTTGATGTCAAGATTGAACATTTGAATTGTTTGTATCCCCTAGCTGTGGTTTAGTCAGGATAATGTTGCACTTCTTGGTTTCAATTGAAGTTTTAATTTTCCCTTCCTACATTTGGCTCTTGTTGATACACGTTATGTACACACTGCATACTTTCATCTGTTGCTTTTTTGTATTTTCAGTGCATCATGTCTTAAAAATTCTTTTGGATTACAGATGAAGTGGAAGCACTGCAGACAGAGAGCATACTAAATATCCGATATGGAATTTATGGTGAGCGAACAAATGGAGCACATCCTCCTGTTTCCGTGGATGGCATTGAACCTGAGGATGCCAGGCAGGACTTGCTCTTCAAGAGTGCTATTGTACTGCAGAGACCAGTGCTTGACCCATGCCTGGCTGTTGGTTTTCTTCCTCTTCCTTCAACTGGCCTCAGAGTTGGACAACTCATCACCATGCAGTGGAGAGTTGAAAGATTGAAGGGCCTGGAGGACAATGGAATTTCTGAACACAATGTAAGTCTTGATGGAAATTTAAAATAAGAAGGTCCTGCAACTATCATGAAGTTACAACAACATTTTCTCACATAGGTGTTATTGTCGTGATTATTATATACTTGTTACTTTTGTTCTTTTTAGTGCAAGTATTAGTCATGGTATTAATGTTAATATTAGCACTGGTTTTACCCGCAAGTGCTTATTGCTAATGCATCACAGGACTAAGCAAATTCATTGTTCTGTTATCTCAGGGTATTTGCTTTAGTCATTTCAGTTGGAGTGGTATATTACCTGTTCCTTTCCCTAAACTGAGAGGAAAAAGAGCATTGGCATGGTCATTGTTGAATTGGATGTGATTTGTTGCCCTAAATTGCTTATATATTTTTCAAACAAAAGTTGCGAGTATTTATTTATTTATATATTTGGTACTAGTTGCATATATCTCGAACCCTTGTTAGTAATGTGATTTTTATTTTTGGTTTTCCCGCCTCCTTTTGACATCCCTTCTTTCTGAAACTGGGAAAGAAAAGCCAATGGATTTTATATTCTCAGTTTTGAATTTTTGCAATTAAAAAACTTTCATTCACAAAGCATTGCTGTTTCTCTTACTTGAGATGAATTTCTGTTTGCCTGCTCTTTTTCTCTCTCTCTCTTTTACTTTTTTGCCCCCTTTTTTGCTCACACATCTGTGATGCAAAAATTTTAAAATGGCTTGAACATATGATTCTACTGTTTGTTGCCAATTCTTTTTTTTTTTTGTTTTTCTCTGCAATCAGCTCAAAGTTTAGTGTAATGAATTCAAACTTTGATGATATCACTGCTGACCTTTGTTTTCCGGGGACTCCTGATGTCAGACTTGAGATGTTAAAATCTCGAGAGAATGTGAGGCAGAACATACGAACCTTGCAATTCTCACCTTTGTGCATATCAGTTAGATGATGTAAATCATGTTGTTCCATGCAATGAATTCATAAATACTCTCTGCTATTTGTGCAACAGGGTGAGGTGCTGTATGAAGTCAGTGCAAATTCTGAAAATTGGATGCTTGCTGGGAGAAAGCGCGGACATGTTACTCTCTCAACAATCCAAGGTTCCTAAACTACTTCAGTTCTGTCATCAATTTTTGTTAGATGAAATATGTAGTGGCTTACAGGTTCCCTTTCCCTTTTCCGTTATATTGGACAGGTTCAAGAATAGTCATCTCAGTATTATGTGTGCCGTTGGTAGCTGGTTATGTCCGCCCTCCTCAACTTGGGCTACCAGATGTTGATGAGTCAAATATAAGCTGCAATCCTCCTGGGCCCCATCTGGTTTGTGTCATGCCTCCAGCTCTCAGCTCCTCCTTCTGCATTCCGCCTTGATTGTTATTAGTTGATGCATTCCAGTTATTCTGGAAATGGTCGGATAGCCATTTCAATTCAATCAAATTACAAACACGGTAATATGTTAAGCATCCAGTTTTGCTTACCCTGAAACCTGTAAATTTGTAAGTTCACGAAAGTTCGAGAATCAAGAACAGTTAGTTGAGTCGGAGTGAATTTTGATAGGGTTAGGCTTTTTTTATTTTATTCTTAGTAGTGCCGTTTGCTATGTAAAGTCCTTGCTTTTGTATAGTGGAACTTCGTATTCACGTACACCATGCAAATCAAAGCCTGACCGAGTCAACTTTTTATTTCTCGTTCATTCTCCCTTTTTTCTTTTTGATAAAACTATATTAATGACACTTTTTTTTTTAATTTTCTAGGATACATTGAATATACACGACTGATATGGAGGTTTTGCAGATATTGCTTTATCTCCGAAACAATCGTCATTTTTGCGTCTTTCGAACAGAGGACAATACACGAATAATAAGTGACAAATACTGTTGTTGACTTCTAGATGGAGATAATGGCTTCTTCCATCCTTTTGTTGATCCCTTGCCATTCGGGAGAAGCTCTTTGCAGCTTCACTTCCAGTTCTGGAATTAACTATCCGTGCGTCAAAGCAGACTTCTGTCTCATCCATATCATATCCTTGCCGTGGGTATTCTCCAACCCAGTTGAGCTAAAGACGCTTTTCCCATCCTGACACTCAAGTATACATGGTTTACAAACCCTCCAATTGACTCTATGAAATCAGCACTTCCCCCCAATCTGCTCTACGTAAAGAACACTTTTTTACAAGGGCAGCATTGTGAAGTGTGAAAAAAAAAAAAAAAATGTTACCAGCCATGATAGTTGCTGAAATTACAGAGATAAGCAAGACAGCTAGCAAGGGAAACTTATTTGGCCTTTCATCCAAGCAATTTTAGTTTTACAGCCAAAACTGAACGAATTTAGAATGATCACTTGATGCCTTCACTTTACTTTCTCCGGAGGCTTTGTTCCTTCTCCACACTTGGCCGATTGTCCTTTAGTATTGCTTTAATTTCTTTAACGCTGCATGCATCTCCTCCCAATTTTATTTGCACCTTCTCCCCAAACTTCAATTCTTTAGGTTTCTGGTGATCATTCAAGGGGAGTGAGCTTGGTTGCTTCTCAAATCTCTCTAGACCTGCGATAGAAAAAATGGCGCAAGTGGGAGTGAGGAATGATAAAATGGAAAAACCAGTGGAAGGTTGACACTTGGACGTACTAACAATGTTGAGACTGAAATGAGACAGATGAGGAGGAAGATATCTAGAGATATGAATTAGAAGGATACAAGATACCGAATGAGAGCCATACCATGAATGTGGTTCAACTGCCGGCCTTCTTCCCCCACTAATAATACAAAGCCTCCTGAAACACACAGAGGGGCTGAAGGACATTCTTGCTGTTGGAATTGCCCCACTCCACTCGTTCCCACCACTCTTTCGGATATGCTTGGATTCTTCGAAGAGGTATTTGGCCAATGCCAAGGACCGGATCAAAGAGGGGAATCCTCTTAAGCTCTGGGCAGTTGACCACAAGAATCTCTTGTAGAGAGCCACAGATCACTACCCCATGGAAAATGCTCTTCAGCTCCGGTAAGTTGCTCAATTTCAAAGCCCTTAATTTTGAGAGATCGGTAACTGTGTTGCGGTTGCTGCTGCTATTGCTATCTTTAACCATAGTGCCTTCTTCTTCCTCCTCTATAGCTATTATCTCCTCCATTTTGTGACATTCATCAACTTCAATCACTTCCAAGTTTTTGAGATTTGGCAACAAGTCAAGGGAGAACAGATTCTTCATGCTTGGACATGCACCTATTGTCAAGGATTTAAGATGGGCAAAGGTAGAATTAGATTGCAGTGGCGGTGTGGCAGATCCTTCTCTTGTAATGAGGACAAAGAAGTTCTTCAAAGTTTTAAGGTATAGAGACTCAAGTCTTTCAAATACTTCTGGGGAGGATTCTGACTTTGAAACTAAGCACTCTATCCTGTCACACTCCCACAGCACGAAGGACTTTAGTGAAGGTGCATGTTTAAATGGAGAAACATCACATAAGCTTCTTGCATCATGGCATCTTCCAATTGACAAAGCTGAAACATCTTCTGGGAGCTCAAGGAACCTTCCCTTTTCACCGATATTGCAATTATTCAGCAAAACTTCCTTATAAAAGACTTCCTCTGGTGTCATATAAAGTAAACAATCCATGGTTGGATCCACGCCTAGTTGTCCTATTAGGAAGAAGTATGTGATTAGAGGTTGCCTCACATCTGGAGATTTGAGGTACTTCTTGAAGTCAGAAAGATCACAGAATTGGTATCTCAAAGTTTCCAAGCTTTTCAAACATGCCACTTCCTCTACTCTTTCGGTCTTGAAAAAGCCCATTTCCCGGTTAATGCCGAGGAATTTTAGACAGGAGAGGTTAGGCAATATACCAGCAGGCAACTCCTTCAGACTGTTTCCATGAAGATTAAGATACCTGAGATGGTACAGCATATTATCCAAATGATGTCAGTCATTTTATCCTTTCTCACACAAGCTATTTCAGATTCAATGAATTTTCATCCATGTATTTCACTGTCGATACCTGAGATTGGACAGCATTTCCATGCCTTGGGGCAGTTCTTCAAGGGCAGTATAGCGGAGATCCAATTTCCTCAACTCCCTAAGCTTTGCTAATGATGGTATATGCCTCAGCTTCTCACACCTTCTGAGATATAATGCAGTGAGATTCACTAGATCAGAAAAGGAACCTGGCAATTTCTGGATAGCAGTACTTGATAGATTAAGAACCTTGAGCCCTTGCAAATGCTTGAAAAAGGAATCTGCAATCATTTCTAGCTCGATATTTGAGTTAAGAAATAATGTTGAAAGTTTGGGACACATTGGTGAACAACTAGAGGGAATTTCCTTGAGGCGATTTTCCATTAACGAAACTCTCACAAGATCCTCTTTCCACTCATCCTTGCCTGGTAATTCTTTAGTCGCTCCCTAACTTCAACCATGATTGGGGAGTTCTCTCTGAGTTTCTGGAGAGCCATATCTCGAATCAAGTCATGCATCTTGAAACATCTGTAGTTTTCTTTTCTTATATAACTTTGCAACAAGCAGGCATTTTCAAGATTGTTAAGCATAGCCTTAAGCATAGCCTGACCTTTATCAAATTCTGCCTGCCTGCTCTTCATTGGTTGAATTATCCCCTCATCAATCAAATACCCTATCAAGTCCTCTCTATCCATAGTGAAACCCTCTGGAAAGAATGCACAGTATAAGAGGCACTGTTGCAATGCTGAGTCATTCAAACGCATGTAACTAAATCTCAAAATATGGAATACCTCAGGTTCCATGTCATGTGGCCTAACTTCTGATTGTTTCAATTCTGTCAACGCATTCCTCCACTCATATAAATCATCCACTCCCCTCATGCTTCCTGCCATTGTTATAATCCCAAGTGGCAGACAAGCACATTCAGCTGCAACCAATTTTGCCATCTGTTCAACTTCAGGAGAGAGTGCAGCATCATGCCCAAGTTTCTCCTTGAACAAAGTCCAAGCTTCTTCCTTGGTAAGAAGCTCTACTTGGATTCTCTCTTGGCAACCCATCCGCCTGCAAACTTCCAATGATCGAGTTGTGAGAATCAGCTTGCACATGTTCACTTCAACAGGTATGCCCACATTTTCTAGATGAAAATGATTCCACAAATCATCTAAAATGAGAACAGATTTTCCCTTCGCAACTAATGCTTTATTCAACTTGGCAGCTCTTTTCTTCTCATCATCTTCATTTGAAAGATTTAAATTAATAGCTTTGGCAATAAGATACTGCAATTTACTGATGCTAAAATCTTGTGATACAGTAATCCAAAACACATGCTTAAAAGAAGTTGGTCTTTGTAGAAGCTGATTATGGATATGCGTTGCCAATGATGATTTACCAACACCGCCCATCCCATAAATGCCAATACTTGAGACTTCATCCTTCATCAACCAAGACCAGATCATCTCCCTATTTTTGTCAAAACCCTGACCTGCCAGCTCTGTTGTCAGTAATGCTTCTCCTTTAGCTTTATGTGTATCAAGCCCTTCAGAAACCCTACTTTCGTCGGCAACCATAATGAAGTCATCCGTCAAATCCTCCACTCCCACATCTGAAACATCTGTCTCTTTCCCTTCCGACGAAACTCTACCTTGGTTGATAAGCATATACCCTTCTACGGTTATGCTCTCTGTCAAATTTTCTGTGTCTGAAAGATCTCCTCCTTGCCCTTGAGAAACTGTTGATCTACCAGCTTCATCAATAACCACCAACTCCCCCCCCCCCTCTCATACTCTCTATCCAATCTTCCATTTCCATATCTGGAAGATAATGTCCTTCCCTCAATTCTTACTCTATTGTCCGAGCTTCCACATCTGGAACGTAGCTTGTTGGGATGGACTTAGGTTTTTTTTTTTATCAATTGCTCGGTAGGCTGCTTCTTTATAACATCAAGGGGTACATTTACACAAATATTAAACCCGTGCCCTTTTTCTCCTGACAATTGATATTTGACCCTTGAAATTGAAGTTTCTAAATTTGCACTTGACACCACCACCACCACCACCACCACCACCATTTGTCTTCAACTTTGGACTTATCAACCCATAAACTTTTGATACGGGGTCGCATATGAATTAAAAGTACAGGGCTTGATTTAATCAATTTCCAACACTTCAGAAAGAAAACTCATTGGAATCGTTCTTATAAAACCTGGTCTCACCTGGTTGATTGATCTATGATCCAGGATCTTGACCCGGTTCTACGAAGTAAAAAACTAGAGTTGCAAGTGACCCGGTAAAACACGAGTGATACCTGATTATTTTTTCTTCATAAACATGTCATTTTGAATTAGGGATAAAAATCTCGACCTTTTGAAACAAGCCATCATCATGCAAAATACCAAATCCCTTCTTCCCTGTAATATCTCTTTTTTGCCCCTCTAGTTAATTCATTAGCGACGAGAAGTCCCGCCTCAATCCTTCATTCAATCCCATCAAGGGAACCAACTGCAAGGTCAACCATGGCATTGATCTCTTTGAAAATACATCATCCATTAGTCCAAGGGGTTTAAACACCAATGTTGCAGTCATAATAGGCACTGTAGTTGGTTTTTTTTGGTGATTTTTGGTTAGGTAATTTTGAAAAGAAAGAAAGGGAAAAGGTGTTAATTTATATAGAGAAA
>Ga0325410_1002372_pt1 | contig 21120 bp, 17 predicted proteins | sample PopdelMetagenome_16_FD_206182 | JGI IMG/M metagenome (GOLD analysis project Ga0325410, IMG submission 206182) | Populus deltoides microbial communities from Bellville, Georgia, United States - Xylem-PdIQD-R3 | ecosystem: Host-associated > Plants > Phyllosphere > Stem > Wood/Secondary xylem... | reverse complement strand
TGCAGGTGTTGTTGATTGGGGGAACAGAGACTTCTGCTATAGCAATGGAATGGGCATTAGCCAATCTACTCAACCATCCAGACGTGCTAAGGAAAGCTAAAGCAGAACTGGACGCTCAAGTTGGAGACCGCTTGATAGAAGAGTCAGATTTTGCAAAACTACATTACCTTCGGAGCATCATCTCCGAGAATCTGCGTTTATGTCCGGTGACACCGCTTATACCACCGCACATGCCATCCTCCGACTGTAACATTGGAGGATACCATGTCCCAGCTGGGACTATATTATTTGTAAACGCATGGTCTCTCCATAGAGACCCTACACTGTGGGATGAGCCCACGAGTTTCAAGCCTGAGAGATTTGAATCTGCAGGCAGAGTTGATGCATCCAAGTTCATCCCCTTTGGGATGGGAAGGAGAGCTTGTCCTGGAGATGGCCTAGCAAAAAGAGTAATGATATTAACTTTGGGATCGTTGATACAGTGCTTTGAGTGGGATAGGGTTGGTGAAAGCAAGATTGACATGGCAGAGAAGACAGCACTGACCATGTTCAAAGTTGAGCCCTTAGAGCTCATGTGTAGAGCTCGCCCGATTCTAGACATGCTTCTCCCGTAGGTGATCAAAAAATATAAAATTGTCGAGAGTGCTGGCAATATTATATGGATGCTTTTATTTTCAAAAAATAATAACAAATTACCACTTAGGATTTGATTTTCTTATTATTTTGGGAAATTACGATACCAAACCTTATAATTGTATTCAACAAAGGTCTTTTTTGGCTCAAGGTGTAAAAAGGAAGGTTTTAGATAATAATTTAGCACCGAAAATATATTAAAAATAAGAATTCCCAAATTGAAGAAGACAAGGATGACAAGTGATCCAGAATCAAACCAACAGTTGAAGACTATTGAACATTAATAGAAATCTAGCAAAGCTGATTCTCTCCTCCATTGCAAATCAAGTCTTGAGCCGCCCGTAAAACTTGGCCTTTTCCTCAGTGGTCTGGAATCGTCCATGGCCAAATTTGGAGGATGTATCAATGAACTTGAGTTTAATCTCCTCCATAGCAACTCTAGATGTCTGCTTCAACAGAGACTGTCTCAGTGTTACCACACGTTTCTTGGGGCCCACACAGCATCCTTTTATCATCAAATAATCTTCCTTAACAACACCATAATGAGGGAATCCTCCAATTGGTGTAATGTCCTTTTCAGTCCTGTTGTTCATGACCAAATATCATCATATTGTGAGAAGAGGCAAATGCTCAACATCAATCAATCATGGTGTGTGCTAAGGACTGAAATCACAGTAGGGACAAACTAGGAAAAGGAAACATTTACCTGTCATATTCAGTAACTGCACAATGAGACTCTTGACCACACTTTCCAAGCTTGTAAATTTTCTTGTTCAGCTCCGTGCGGTGATGGTAACCATTCTGCCCAGCCCTGGCAACAGTAAATGAGACCCTAGCTGGATGCCATGCACCAATACAAGCTACCTTGCGAAGACCACGATGAGTCTTGCGAGGGAGTCGAGTCACACCCCAACGAGTGACCACACCTTCATAGCCCTTTCCCTTGGTTACACCAATAATGTCAACCATTTCATCTTTCTGGAAAATAGCATCAATAGGAATCTGCTTCTCAAAGAAACTGTAAGCAAAGTCAACCTTCTTGGCAACATCCCCGCCGTTGACCTGGATCTCCATCAAATGCGCCTTCTTCTGTTTCAGTCCCTTCATTTTCCGAATCTACATAAACCATGCCAACAACACAACCTTTAGATATCATTGAAATCACATTCATCTAGAGTCTTAACAGTGCCACAGTAATGACAAACAAGGGGGAATCCGAACATCAAGAAACTGCCTCGATAAACAAAAATATTCAAGAGCATGGACACAAAAATTAAGACGTCAGCAATTAAAAGTTTGCTATTGATGTCTGGTATTTGGATTCCAGATATTATAGCTCAGTAATTTCAGAGTAAGATTATTATTAATCAAACAGACTCGTTAAAATAAGGATGCAAGTGTAGAATACCTGAGTATGCGCCAACACACGAATCACAGTGCAATACTTTTTCAGCTTCTCCAATTGAGTCTGAATGTCCTTTTTCCCATCCTCAGACTCGTACTTCTTACAGTACTTTGTGAAAGCCTTCTTCTTTGACTTGCACCAGTTTTTGTAGAATCTCCTTCTGACCTCCTCACTCAAATGCTGGGCCCATACGGTGCTCAGAGATCGGAGACCACCAGGAGTATTGACATAGCCAACAACCCCAACAACAACCATTGGCGGTGTTTCTATGATTGTAACAGCTTCACAAGTTTCTTTCTTGTGGAGCTCTGAAAGACAAATGAAGGAAGAATTAATGAGCACGTAAGCTAGAGGTGAATCATAGTGTTACAATGAATATTTTAATCTTCCTTCCGCCTGCTTTAAAAATGAAGAAAAAAACAGAACATCAAAAAGGGGTACGCAAAAAAGACATACAAACAACAAATTGCACAACAGAAGGCAGCAATGAAGGGCTGAAAATTACAAGTGTGCAAACACTTTCAAATAAATACTCCCAATCAATCCCCAATTCCAAGCCACTCAGACATGTTTTATTGGCAAAAGAAGTGTAAAGTCATCAAAATCAATATAAACATGCTAACAGGGACAATTCCAAGTGGCCTGGGGTGGCCCTGGCAACAACAAGGCTAAAAGTTTTGGCCTCCCATTGTTAATATTATAGTGTTTGGTCCAAAACATATGCTACGTTAATATTATAGTGTTTGGTCCAAAACACATGCTACCAGGACAACGCATCCCTGCACGCTAACACAACCAAACATGATGATCTTGATAAATTTATAGGCAAAAGCGTATCAAACAAGTTCCTTCACCAAAGCTAGAGATAAAAAAGAGCTACCATCCAGAAGGATAATCGAGAAAAAGTAAAGATACTCACTTGAGCCTGGCTTTTCAACTTCTCGGACAATATGAGTCATCCCAGCTTTGTAACCTAGGAAAGCAGTCAATCTGCAAGGTTTTGTCGGATCATCCTTGGGAAAGGCCTTTGCTGTAACATCATCAAAGAGAACAAGATTCAATATACAGAGAATGCAAGTTGATACAAATAAGTTAGCCGACCTTGATAAATGCAAATACCACTCTGTCAACAACAATAAATTAGAAATCATATCAAGCTTATCTGTGTTAGGGATCATGACAATATAATACTGCAAGGCTGTTCATCTGACTCCCGATTTACAAGATAGGACAATAAAATTTAATGGTTATTAAGGAGATGATAGTAGGAAGACCAGATGACCAATCATTTTTGTCTCACTTGACCCATGCTACATCGTTCTATATTAAAATGAACCATATAAATCCTTTACCAGAGTTTTTCTTTGTAGCAAAAACCATACATGGGACTGCACATTAGGCAATAAACCAATGATACTTGAAGGTACAGATTGGAGAAAAGACAACCTTCTCACAAAACCCAACTAAAAATTAAATCATAGCCTGAAGGTACACATTAATTATGTTGAACTAGAATGTTCCCAATGTGTTATCATTCACTGTAATGCTAATAACTTGAGGTTAAAGAGCATAAGAAACCTTTTCCTCGATGGCGGGAGGCTCTTTTTCTTGGGAGAAATCCCAAAGAGCCATGTCTAGGGTGTTCAAACTTGCGGTGAGACATGCTTCTACCTTTGATATAACCTCTGCAAGACTCGTGAGCTTCAATATTGTTTTTCCTCAAGAAATAAAATATCAACAAAAAATAATATATCCAAATAAAACATCAATAGTACTAATTCAGATTCTCCTTCAATATATGTATAAATATAAAATCCAACCAATAGGACCATCACTATAAAATAATAATAATTTTATCTAGTATTTCAAAGACCCACAAAAAATTAAATGCCTGTTAATATCATTAAATAGATCTAGTTGAAATCATCATAATAACAACTAAAATACTAATCACAAATAAGCTTAAACTGAATACAAAAGATTTAAAGGTTATTTTTTTACAATTAAGATTTACTAATTTGAAATAAAGAAAGAGAAAGGACCACTATTGGTATCAAAAAATAACCCTTTGAATTGTAAACTTACAAGGGTATTAACCACAAAACACCAGCAAATGAAAAGAAAAGATTTTTCCCAGAAAAAACCAAAGGCCTATGGCAGACATATTATCATGCCAATTCTCAAGCTCATCGGTATTTCTTTCCAAAAACCCATTTAGGGTTTCGGCAAAAAAAGAGCCATTTCTGAGACTCCAGCCCTGATTACTCACCACTTTTCATAAAGGGAAAAATTCTTTTCAAATCATCACCATGTAAAGTAGTAAATACCATCGCATGTACACAATCACAGTCACGAACCAATCAAATAAACGTATAGCAAATAACATATAGGTTGACAAAACTACTTCTTCTTCAGTTTTACAGCAAAAACAATCAGAAAAAGAAAGATAAAAAAAAAGCCTACTAGATCGGCAACAAAAGGCTAAAAAGACAAAACCGAATGTTTTCAGATAAACGAGAAAGAAATAGAACGATAGTACCTCGGCAAAGTGATAAGAGAGGAGCAGAGAAGTTTTGAGAGAGGCAGTGGCTGGCTGCGAGGTGATGGGCGAAAAACTGAAGTGTTTGCCTGGATTTTTATAGTGTTTTTTTTATTAAGATTTAACGGTTGGATTAGTGCCTTGGGGTTGATATTGTCCGTTAGATGGATGGTTGTTCCTAGTGTTAGGGTTTTCTGCTTGTTAGAAGTTTATTGTGGCCACCAAATGCTCATCCTAGGTTGGGTCCGATCTCGTGGGCCTAGATATGTTAGATTATCCGAGCTCGGTTCATGATAGATCACGGGCTTGACGGGTAGCTGATAAAAAAATATTATGTAATTTTTAAAAGAAATAACAACGATTAAAAAAAAATATGCAACATTATTGAATCCTAAAAAAATTAAATAAAACAAGATTTTTTTTTATAAACACATCAAAAGAATGAAAAAATGAAAATGAGGCCTACCGGAGAATTTGAAAAAAAAAACTATTTTCATACTTTTTAATTTTTTTTAATGAAAAAAAAGGAAAAAATATGTTTTTGTAAAAAAAAATATTTTTAATCAATAAATATATTTTCTACAGTTTTCCATTTCCTGAATTTTATTGTTAAAAACTAAAAATTTTCAACATCTAAATATCACCTTAGTTTTTTTCGCTCATTTTAGTGATCTTTTGAACTTGTTTTATTTTTTCATTTTATTCCTGTTTTTATTTATTTTTTTAAATAATGATAGTTATATATAAATTTTTTATTTTTAATTAGAAAATATGTTTATTTTAGTTTTTACTTCCTATTTGTTATTAGAAAATTAAAATTTTTTCAATGCAAATATGATCTAGAGTTTTTTTTATCTCCCTTTTGAACTTATTTTATTTTCTTAATTTATCTAAAAGATTCATGAAACCAAGCAATGTAATATATGTATAGCCTAATACTTTGTTATCTAAATAGTTTGTGGGATGTAGTAAAATTTTAAAACTTATTGACAAGTATTGTGTTAATGATTTCCTAACTGGGTTAAATATTGAATATGATGATATTAGAGTTAGAGTTTGGGTTATGTGGAGAGAGTCTTTCTCTTCCTTTAGGCAAATATATTCTCATGTTCAACATGAGAAAAGGAAGAGAAATATAATGTTGCATCTTGATACTTATAAGAGGTCTATAATAGGTTACTCCATAAGGGGATTTACACGTCTATTTTGGTGAATCAAGATTAGTTGGTGAATTAAGTTTATTAGAGAAAGAACAATTGAAGTGTGATTGTTGTAGACAATTCAAATATACTAGTGAGACATGTCGGTAGTTATATGAATGTCCTTTAAGAGAACGAGGTGGAAAATGAATAGGTTTTCCTATATCATAAGCACTTATATTAGAGACAATTAAAAGTTCAGTTTATGATAGTCAATCAAACACCCTAACTTTGTCCAATGAGAAAGTTTAGACATTTAGACATCTAATGGCCAAGCTTAATCCTCCATCTTCAACTAACTCTACACATGCATTTATGCCAATAATAGATTTTACTTTTTCCACCATTTATGATTCAGATCATTGGGTTATAGATTTTGAGGTCAATGATCACCTGACTCATCTTTAAAAGATTTTTTATTTTGCAATCCTTTCTTAGGTAAAGATTAAGTTTGTATAGCTGGTCGTTCCCAAGCCCCCATTTTTTGTAAAGGTTTGATCCAATGTACTTTTTTGTAGTTAACCTCAATCCTTCATGTTCCCAAGTTCTCTTCTAATCTTTTATCTATTAGTAGAATAAATAAAGATTTAAAATGTAAAGTCTCAATCTATTCTACTCATTATGCGTTTGAATATGAAAAGCCTATTTATTTTTGCGTTTTAAAAACACTTTTGAAAAAAATTGAATTTTTTTATTTTTTTTCTTTACTTTAAAATTTTTTTTTTGTGTTTTAGATTATCTTGATGTCTTAATGTAAAATATGAATTTTAAAAAATAAAAAGATATTTTTTTCGATGTATTTATGAGTGAAAAGTATTTTGAAATGCAACCGCCACCACAATACCAAACAGACTTGAAGAAGGTGATTGGTTGTGGTGGAGTTGAAGATGACTTATATTTGTTAGAAGTTGGCTTTGTTGGTTTAAGAAACATAAGTGAGTTCAAACATAGGTTGATGATTAGTACTTAAAAGTGCATTTTTATCAAGCTTTTATATCATCATTTCGCACTTGAAGTATCAATAACTCCTTAACTAAAGCATGTTTTATAATAACAAGTCTGATACCATAAGATACCTTTAATTTATGATAAATGTTCATCTTAAATGCAGGCCTATCATATAAATGAAAGGATTGATTGATGAGTTTAAGTACGAAAATTAAAAGGACAAAGAGAGGGCCAAACATAGAAAAGAGATGCTGGTTCAGTCCAAATTAGAACACTGTTCGGTAATTGGGTCATATCTGTAACTGTAGATCTTGGATTTAGGTCTGTCTTATATGGATGGAAAGCTAAGACATAGGCCTAAAACTTTCATGGGAGTCCAAGATTTAAAAAGGTCGTTTTCAAGTCCAAATTATAGCAACAAAAGAGAAGTCTGAATCTGTCATGCAGCCCAGATACTGTTCAGTGTTCAGCCCATATCTCGGGTTCTAGAAGTCCAAATGACCTCAACCTTTTTTTCCTGGAAAGCTGAGACAATTTCCTAGAACTTTCATGATTCAAGTCTGTTCAAATTATGGCGTTATTAATGGCATTTTTGGCAAACAAGAAGATAAGGATTGTCACTAAGTCAAAATGTGGCCACCCACTCAACAATTAGTCAACAAATCAATAGTTCTGAATTTTAGCCTATAAAAGGAGGCATTTGCCATGTATTTAGACATCTTGGTTTTGAGATCAAGATCATGCTCTTACTCTCTCTTTATATTTTGTAATGCTTAAGTTTTGCTTATATTAATCCCTTGCTTATGCTTTTCATTTCCTTTCCTTGTTTATTTATGTTTCTCTCTTTCATTATGTTTAGCTAAGTTTATCATGTCAAGGTGAAAAGGTTACACTAATGGTGTAAGAATAAGTATAATATAAACTCAACATGAACCTTAATGTTTGATACTAACATGTTTTATATTTGTTATCTTGTTCACTTTTAATACTTTGCTTGTTAAATGGTTAATCTAGATTTATGTTGTATAACCCTTGGTACAACAAATACTTGACACTTTTATAGCCCAACCGTATGGTATAACCGACAACTCTGCTATGAAAGGAACTTAATTTGTTGTTAACATAAGTTATAATCATGAATGTCTGACAACATTTACAAGTATTAGCATTATTCGAATAAGATAACTAATGTAATCATGTTAACAATTTATAATCCGATTGGAACCTCCTTTATGTGTGGTTTCCAGTTGAGTAATAAAAAGAGTTTATACTATACTTGTTTGAAATACCATTAGTGGATCCTCTAACCTTGACAATTATTTTATCCTTGTTTAATCCTTACATTAATATCACATCTCAAAGCTCTCTTTAACTTCTTGTTGTTGTTGTTGTTTATAATTTATATAGTTAACCTCCCTGTGGTTCGACCTCGGTCTTGCCGGGTTATTTATTACTTCGAAATTCCTGCACTTGGGAGAAGACATCAATCTTTTGGTCGTGTCAGTTGATGACCATTTAAAGATGCCAATTATGAAAACCCGATAAATTATAATCTAAACAAAATAAATAAAATATCGAATAGATTAAATAAAAGGATTTCAGGTATTGTAAATGTATACAATAGAATAAAAGATAAGGTGTTATGGTGTAAATTAAGTAAAAAGAAGAATTGATTGACACAAATAGAAATAAGAAGTGACGAGGTCTAATGTGTAAATATGTAAAAGCTAAACTATAAATGCTTCATCTTTTTCTCTCTTAGCCGAGAGTTTAAAACAAAGAGGGGAAAGAAATTGTGTGATTTTTCTACTTAAATTCTTGTTGATTTCACCAATTAAAGTGAGTAATTAGAGTAATTAACTTAGTTAAACATCAAGAGAGGGTATTTTAAGGTGGTGAGTGCTTTGAAAGAAGAAATTCAAGCTAGGGTTTGAAGAGGGAGGAGAAGAAAACTTGATTTTTCTTGCATTCTTTCCTTAAATCCTTATCAAAGTGAGGTAAATAACATACTTCAAAGTATTAATTCCTCTAATTTTATGTTTGATGGAGGATTGTGTAAAATTATGATCATGTGAAATTGTGGGTTTATGTTATTAATTATGAGAATAATGCAAATTATGATTTAATTATGTTAGAAAGCATGAATTATGATTGGGTAAGTGTTTAATTTTTAAATAAAAGAAACAAAATTAATTTCCCCTTTTTTATTGAACTTTCGGCCAAAAGAGAAAAAAATTAGGGGATTTGAGGTTTTAATACAATGGTTTGGAAAATATGGGAAGATATAGGTTTATAAGTGTTATTATATGAAAGGAGTAATAATTTTTCAAAGAGAAAAGAGGAATCTTCACTTTCTTCCTTATGTTAATTTCGGTTAAAAGAAGAAGAAAATTAGAAAAATGAGTTTTTATAATATTATTAAGAAATCTTACCAAATTGAAGATAATTGATGTTGATAGGTTAAATTGAATAATGATTTTTGTTATAAAAAAAATAATTCAAAAGGGGGGTTTTATCCTCCTCAAATTAAAAGTTTTATTAAGCTTAATTAAGGGTGTTGGATTTAATCAATAAATATGTAATTGGTATTGGAATTTTACTGGTTCAAATGAATAAACAATGACGTAGTAAATTGTGTTGGTACATAGAAGGTCGCGAGATCTAATCAGCAACAAGGGACCTCTTCACTCACACAGACACCAGGTAGGTGTTCGATACTTTAAAATAATTAAATAGCTTATTTTAAATGATCGTAGAAGAATTTTTTTTGTAGATTGTAATTTTAGTATAAAGTTAAAAAAAAAGACAAAATAATACCTTGTTGAATGGGCGAGTCGAGAAGATTATTTCCTAGGTACTGGAAATAATGCCATGTTGAATGGGCAAGTCGAGGAGATTATTTTCTAATTATTGGAAATAATACCATATTGAATGGGCAAGTAATGAAGATTATTTCCTGGTCACTGGAAATAATGTTATGTTGAATGAGTGAGTCAAGTAGATTATTTCCTGGTTACTGGAAATAATCTTATAATGAATGGACATGTTAAGAGAATTAACTTTCGGGTTAATAGGATGATTATTCAGTATAATAGATAAATTGTAAAATTTAATCAATTTATATTGAAGTTAAATATGTGGGTTTGTTGGAGACACTTTTGGTATTTTTGTAAATTTTATCTTTTTATCTAAAAAAAAAATTATGAAATTATGAAATTACTAAGGATAAGATAATTCATTCAATGATGTGAGAATTACTTCAATATACATCAATAGTTATTCCTTAATCAATTATTTGTCGAAATGTGCATTTTTAATCATGTTTAATGTGATCATGTTTTTAGATATTTCGCACCTTCATACCATAAAGTAGATGCATGGATATATAATTTTGTTAAATGATTGATGTAATTGAAAGAACTAATATTTTGTTGTAATACACTTTTATGTTTAAGAATTGTAATGTTTAACCTATTAACTTATGTATGATGTAATTTATGATGTTGTTATTATTAGGTTGAATTATGGTTGATTGTTTACATATTTGAGAAAAATTATTTTTTAAAAAAAAAAACAAACAATGCATGCTATGAATTAATTAGCTTTAAATAATTTTTCTGTAGAAAAAAAATGAGATATTGATATATGCTTGAGTTTTGAAAGTCCAAATGATGGGACGAAAATTGTGATTGATGTTACAAGTTGTCAAACCCTTATGTTCACAAGGAATTTGCCTAAAACGTATTGGGGACACAGTTCTTATAGTAGCATATCTCATTAATAGGATGCTATTGAGAGTTCTTGTGTTCAAAACTCCAATTGAGTTTTTATAAGGAACTTGCTCCTACATTATCCCTAAAAAACCTTAGGGTGTTTTTGCTTTGTTCGGGATCATCGATAAGTTGTTCGTAAGTTAGATCTGCGAGTATTGAAATGTGTTTTCACTGGATACTTTATTACTCAAAAACAATATAAATGTTATCATCCTTTAAGTAAAAAAAATATTTGTTAGCATAGATGTAATATTTTGTGAAAATAAGTCATATTTTTGTCAACTCACACCTTAAAAAGAGGTAAATGAAAGTAAGGATATGTTCTTAGTATCCTTTATTATGTTTAATCTTTGTTTAATCCTGAACTATAATTGGAGGGAGCAAGCTAGGGTGAGAGAGAGGAAGGAGATGAAAATCTAGTGAGTGATGAGAAAATAGAATAAAAGAAAGAAATACTTCGGGAAAATAATAGGGAAACCAAAAAGGATAGAAGGAGAAGGTTTGAAGGTTTATACTCGCAGTAAAAAAAATGAAAAATGTCAATGAATCTACTATACCTACCGAAGAACCATCTTTGAGTTCAACATTGCAACATACTTTTAATAATAAGTTTCCTAACACTTCTACTGAAAATGTTATTCATTTCTTATAGCTCTTAAAAAAAGAGTTCAAAGTTGTATTGAACATCATTTATCTAATTTTATATCATAAGATTGCTTGTCACCTTCATTTAAAGCTTTATATCTTTCTTGTATTTTGTGTCTATTCATAAGAATTAAGTGAAAGCTGTTAAAAATACCAAGTGCAAAAGAAGTTATGATAAAGGAAATGAGAGTTTTCTTAAAAATGACATATGAGAACTTATCATTCATGTTCGAAATAGCGTGGCAGATTGCAAATGGGTTTTCTTTATTAAACATAAGTCAGATGGAAAGTATTGATAGATACAAGACAAAGCTAATTGTAAAAGGATATTTCTAGACTTATGGAATTGACTATTAGGAAACATTTGTTAATGTTGCAAAAGTGAACTCAATTATGGTATTATTATCTATTGTAGCAAACTTAGGATGAGACTTGCAACAATTAGATGTGAAGAATGGTTTTTTACATAGGAACTTAGAGGAAATTCCTCCAGATTTCTCTTATGAGTAGACAAAGGATAAGATGTTCAAGTTAAGAAAATCTTTATATATCTTTAAGCAATCTCGAGTATAAACAAAGTAATGAAGACCACATTATGTTCATCAAACATTACCCAGGTAATACTATAATTCGCATTGTATATATTGATGATATCGTGGTGACATGAAATGATCTAAAAAGGTTTATAGTAGGAAGAAAAGGGAGAAGAAGCAATCCTAGATCCATACTTTTTTTGTCTTCACCAACGACGGCGTGTGGATACACACACTGCCACTATTCCTTTGCTTCCCAAAGTTTCCAACATTGTTTTTTTGGTCACAACTGTCTCTCCAATTAATTCTCAGTCCTCGGAAGGTCAATTTATAGCCTCAAATCATTTTTGTTGACAAATTGCTAATATTATGATTTTTTGGAACCAAATGCTTATTATTTTGTATAATATTTAGATTGTTTGGACATTATTAAATTTGAATTCATGTGTGTTTTTTATTTAATAATTTGTGTTGAATTGTGTGTTTATTTTTGGGATTGTGATTTCTAATTAAACTTTAATTTTTTATTCATGAATTATGTTTGGGTTTGTTGTTTGCTTGCTATTGAGTTGAATTTGATTAGTAAATAATTTATTTATAAATTGATATCTTGTTCAATTTAAAATACATTATTGTATTTTGCAAAACATGGCTTTAGTCAACTTTACAAGTATTTGGAAGACAATTTTGCAATTAATTTTGAATTCCCTACTTTTTTTCAACCCTCGCATATTTAATATTTGCAATTGTGACCTACACGTGAGGTACTTTTTTGGTATTAAACGAATCAGTTCTCTTCCACAAAAATAACAACAAAAAAAATCTTTATTTAAAAAATACAATTTTATTTTAATTTGCATATAGCCAAGTCTTTCAAAAATAAATTATATTTTTATATTTTAGCATATTAAAAAAAATCACAAAAATAGTATTCTTTATTTTTACGTGTATTTTTTAATTTAATAACCAGTTTACTAAACTGATTAGAACTTGACCTGCTTTTTAAAAATACCAAAAAAAAATATTTTGTTTATCCCAATATCAAGGATCCCTAACTTAAATGTAAGATAAATCTCTGATATTAAAAGAAAAAAAATAAAAAAATATATTTTGACTCTAAAATGGCCAGGCTTTAATTTGATAAGATAAAAACCTCCTTACTGATAAGGACTTTTCTTAAACCTTAGATGGACCAACAACTAGAAAACATAATAGTACATTAGTTTATATTAAACAAACAAACAATGTAGATTATTTTAGGTAAGATGTATTAGGGATGATACGTCTTTCCTATACATAATCAATCCCTTTATCCATACTTTAAGACCGGTTAAGGTTCCTAACGAACAAAATAATAAGTGGTGACTCCATCTTTTTTTTTAGAGATAAGAAATAAGAATTCGTTGTTCTTTCCCCCATCACTATAAAGATACCAACCTAGGAGGATAATCGTCGCGACGCTGCACATGTGCGACAATGGTGTTGGAAACACCTTCATCTTTCTTTGGGGGTGGTGAGTATCAGTGTTGGGTGGCTGGTTAGTCATTGACGAGGCTTTTTTTCTTTTTTTTCTCTTTCCTTCCCCTAAACTGACAACTTGGTCCTTTTTGTTATTGATATTTCAAATTTAATTATGATTATTTTAATTTCTAAATTTTATTCTTAACCCTTTTATAAAAGTTTTATTTATTTTCAATTTTTTCCATTAACTCCAATTTGAGATATATTGTTTTTTTCAAGTTGGTCTTTATTCTTTTGATTTTTATTTTTTTTCCTGAGCCCTTTTGTAAAAGTTTTATTGGTTTTTAATTTTATCTTTCTATCCAAATTTATGGTATTATATTTTTCAATTTGGTCAATATTGTTTTGATTTCTAATTTTTTTCTTGGCTCTTTTGTACAAATTTAATTTATTTTTTATTTCATCATTCAATCAAAATTTATGATATATTATTTTTATCAATTTGGTCCTCATTCTTTTTTTCTTTTTGTTAAAGTGATTTTTCCTTTCAATTTCACCATTTAATAAAAAAAATATTTTATCTTTTTTTATTGATTTTGATCTCATTCTTTTGATTTTTTTTTCCTTTAGCTAAATTGATTTTTTTTTTCAATTTCACCATTCAATCTAATATAATTTGTTTTTGGTATTTTAATTTTGATCATCATTATTTTAATTACTATTTTATTAATCCTTTTGTATAATTAAAATTATTATTTAGGAATTGGACTTCATGATTTTTCCAGATAAGTTGTTTCGAGTCTAATAACTCGGGTCACGAGTCTGAAAAGTTAACACGAGTTGATTTTTTTTTAAACGTGCTTTATAATTCTTTTTATTTTTTTATTGGATTATTCTAATCTCATGATTAGGAGTGCGAGTTTGACGAGATATCCCAGGTTGACTCAACTTTATTACTGGAATTACAAATTTATCATGCTAACTCATATTGATCAGGGCTAATTTTTTTATGTCTTTTTTTACCCTATTTTGTTCATTCGTATTTAATGATTTGTGAATTAAGATGCATCATTTGTTGTTTTTTAAAAATATATTTTTTTTCACCAGGCTATCCCTTTTTTTTTAATTTGATCCGCCTCCTATCATTTCTTAATTTTTCATAATTGAATTTATGACTTGAGCCATAAATTTTTTGTTTTTAAAAACATGCTTACTTTACCTAAACATTATTTTTTTTTATAAAATACAGCTTGACCTCGCAGCGAAGTGAGAACACCAAGACTAGTAAAACATTATTCAGTGCATACTCTATTTTTTTTAAAGGATCTGTCTTGACTCAAAAGTCAAAGGGTTAAGGTCAGGTTTTGACCAGGTTAGGTATAGTTTGATCAGATTACCAGGTTAACTCGAATTTGTGACCAAGTTACCATGTTTTTTATTTTTATTTTTTTTACTCGGACAGGTTCAAGTTTCAAGCCAACTACCAAATTGATTATTATGGTTTAAAAAGAGGGAGTCTTGTTAGAGAGTGTCTAATAGTTGTTATTTTTTAAATTATTATTTATTTAGAAATACATTAAAAAATATTAATTTTTAATTTTTTTAAATATAAGTAAGTTAATTAAAAAAAATTATTTTAAATCAAATTAAAAAAAATTTAAAATTTTTAAAAATAAACGGACATGCCGCAAAAACAATCATACCTCCAGCAGCCGCTAGCCCCTACAAACATCCAACGGTTAACGAGAGTTATTTATTACAAAACATGGGATTCTAAGACGTGCGATCTCTCCTCCGCTCCATCACCCCTTACTACTACTGCCACTGCTCCTCCTCCTTCCTGCTGCTTCTTTTCTTCTTTCATCCTCCTCCTCCTCCTCCTCTCTCTTTCTCTGATTTTTTTTAAAGACAGAGCTTTCCTGTCTCTGTCAGATCGGGTCTCTCGGTTTCGGGTCGGCGGCGATCTGTTCTTTCCTTAAGGTCCGTTTCTATTTCGGGAAGTTTGAATTTTCAGAGCGCCGTCCTTCTCTTTTCTTGAACTTTGAAGTAGCCCCCCTTTTTTATCTCTGGAGACAAACAAAGTTTTGAAAAAAAGTCTTAAAAAAATCGAATCTTTCTCTCAAAATATCACTTTTTATCGCGAAAATCACTATCAATCAATCAAGGGCTGGCCTCTTTTGTTTTTTTTCCTTTCAATTTTAATATCTTGGTGTCTCAGCTTTTTGTTGTTGTTTTTTTGTAGGGTTAATCGGGTTTTGAAGATCGACAATGGCCACCGAAACCAAACTTGACCAACGTATCCTTCCTTCCTTTCTCTCAAGTCTTTCCTTTTTTCTTTTCTTTTTTCTTGGATTTTTTCTTGATATGTTTGATTGATTATTTATGTTATTTCAAGTGTTTAATGTAACATAGCTGAGAATGTCTTGACAGGATTGGAGTCGAGCCCTGTTGTTGCTAAGCCAGTTGACAACAATGTGGTATGCTACATTTTACCTACCTTAATTCTTTCTTCTTCTTCTTCTTGTTAAAACCGGGTTGGTCCGAGTTTACTTTGAGCGGAAAAAATGGTATAATGGGATGAAAAAGCTTTGGCTTTAAAGGGTTTTTTTTGTTTTCGTTTTTGTTTTTTGTGAATGGTACCTGTCAGGGTTCTGGAATAGATGGACTCCCTTCAGATTCGACTCCCACCATTTCGGCTTCTGGGAATGGTGCTTCTGACACCAAAGTTAATGGCAGTGCGGTATCTATCACCAAAAGGGAGGCTGATCAAGAGCCAAATGCTGCTAGTAGTTATAGTTATCAATACCCAGGTTAGATATTGAGATAATTTTTTGTTTTTCGCATTTATGTTGGAAGTTGGGAAAGATGTTCGTTCAGTACAAATTTATAATTCCCATTGCAAATATACTATGCTAACACAGGTTCAGCCATGCGAAGTATTGTACTTGGACTCTTTTAGGCATTTAATGGAACTCATTTTTAATGGATTTTTTTTTTATCTCTATTGCTGATATAGTACTTCATTTCCATAGGGTCAGAATGTGTTGAACAGCATGGTGCAGTTATGTGAAAAAGGGAAATTTCTTCACCTTAGGATGTAGTCAATCATTAGAACATCAAAATACCTTTTGTGTTGTCATATTTGGGATGCTATTTGGAGTCATTAAGCAAAAAAATAATCTTCACTGAACTAGCCTTCTTCCAGGAAAATAAGTGTTTCATATTTGAGGTGTAGCTTTTGGTACAACTAGAGATCAGTCCTCAGTTTCCTTTCTGGGTTGGGTAGCTGGGACAGCAACAGATTTCTGCTTAGCTTAGACTACGATTTAGTGTAGTAGTACTTATCCATTTCTGCTACTGGGTCAGGTCACATTAGTGGTCGATGAGATTCTATTGTTAAGGTGGTATCAGGTAGCTACTGGGTCACCTGATTGATACCTGGTCTATGCGGATTTAATGTCAAAAAGTACACTCAACAAGATCACTGCTGTGGCCAGGGTAATAGCTGGGTAAGAAACTGAGATAGCTCCAGGCTTCTCTTGCCTTGTGTGATAGACATCATGGAAGCATCCCCATGCTGGTGCATTGCCTGAAAATAATACTATGGAAAATTCTTATAATCATTTGGTTTCTTTGTTAACAATTGAAGCTGTCTAGTAAAATTTCATTTAGTTTATCCACCTTGCAGTGTGATTTCCAATTTGAATTCATAATTGAGCATTAATATGTTATCAGTATACTTAATTTCAGAAGGATAACTCTATTTTGCAGGCTGCAGTGGGTCCTCCACGCAATTGGATGATCAAGTTTATTACCAAGCAGATGATTCCCAAACAGTAAGTTCCTTGGAACTTTTACATGGAAGCACAAAGGGACTTGCCTTGTAATGGTTTTGCATCCATTCATTTTGAAATTTTAAATCTGTTTGTAAAAACTTTGAGCGTTGTCAATTGTTCTTCAATATCCATTTCTGCTGCTGCTGCTGCTACATATATTTTACCACAATTTCTTCACTGTTATTACCTTGTGATGAAGTATTACTTCTTATACTCTGGTTGCCTCTTTAGGGTATGCAATCGGATAATGGTTCAATGGTTTATTATTGGCCTAGCTATCCATATGCTTCAGGAATGGTAGTTGGTGTTGATGGGCAAAGTGTTGCTCAACAGCCATATTTTTCTTCCTCGGGATATCTACAGCATCCTGTGTCCTATGGGTTAGAAGCCATGCCTTGTTATTCATGGGATTCAGCATATGTCGGTGATGTTTCGAATGGAAATGCTGTTTTTGAAAACGGAAAAGGTGGCTCAGGTTCCACTGCGTTTGCCCAGTCAAATGGCTTCAACTCTACAAAATCTAATGGCAACATTGGCAGCAAAATTTCCAAGCCTATGTACACTCAACTTGTCAGACCTATGACCAAGGTATATACCCTCTTGGAGCATGTTTAATTTTTCCAGAATTTCAGAGCATGTTTAAATTTTCTGAATTCAACTTCAGCATTTTTTTTCTCATTTTTATCAGAGCAGTGGTTTTGTTGAATGAAAATCGGTTGTGGAGTTTTTATAAGTGCATTTGTTTTATAATTCTTTCCATCTCAAAGCTTGATGGGAGTGTCATATGTTCAATTATTTTTGCTAGATGCTCTTAGTATTCTTTGAACCTTTTTTTTCATTTTATCGTAAAAGCTGTTTCAAGAATAATTGAACTTTGTATGTTATACAATGTGTGAATGGATTCTCCTTGGAAGTGTTTTGCTGATGTGAACAATCAAATTACAGGTTTCTCCATTGGGTTCAGATTTTTCAGCAGGCCTTTTTAAGGGATACCAACCTATGGGAAAGTTTCCTCCATTTACTTGCCAAAAACCAGGTCCATTCCCACACAATGGTCCATTGAACTACAGGCAAAATGGAAGAATGTGGACTGGGAGTAACAGCAACAAATCAAGAGACAGATTCAATAAAAATTATGATTTTGAAAACCAAACTGAATTAACTCGTGGTCCTAGGGCATCCAACAAAAATGCTCCATTGGATTTGTTGGTCAACAAAAATGCTTCATTGGACTCCTCAGTAAAGGACGAGTTGGGAATTGCAATGCGTAAAGAGCAATATAACTTACCAGATTTTGAAACCAAGTATGCTAATGCCAAGTTTTTTGTTATCAAATCTTATAGTGAAGATGACATTCACAAGAGCATTAAATATGATGTATGGGCAAGTACCCCAAATGGCAATAAGAAGCTAGATGCTGCATTCCACAATGCAGAAGAGGTTTCAAGTGATACCGGGTCCAAATGTCCGATTTTCCTTTTTTTTTCAGTAAGTTGGAAACAAACTTTTTTCCTTTTTGTGAAATGTCTCTGCAATTTCTCATAATGCTCCTATATACAACTAAAGTTTAAATGAACAAGTCCTCATTTATTTGTTTGGTTTTCCCCTCCTTGATTTATCATAATGTCAGGTAAATGGAAGTGGACAGTTTGTTGGCTTTGCTGAGATGGTTGGTCAGGTTGACTTTAACAAAGACATGGATTTTTGGCAAATTGACAAATGGAACGGTTTCTTCCCTGTGAAGTGGCATGTAGTAAAAGACATTCCTAATGGTCAGCTGCGGCATATTGTGCTTGAAAATAATGATGGGCATTCTGTAACTTTCAGCCGGGACACTCAAGAGGTATCTCCTATTCTTTCATTTAAGTGCACATGGCATCTCTCTGCGGAACTTGGTTTGGTCCTTTAATGAAGTTTACTAAACTCGTCTTTTCACAATGTCTTGTTTCGGAAAGTTTTGATATGGCACTTGAATATACCAAATCATAGTTGTATGCCCTCTATTTGATACAGGGTGGGAAGAAGAAAATAATGCAGTGACAGCAAAGAGCAGAACTATGGCTAAACTTGAATAAAATTTAATCGGGAACAAGAGGATGAAGTTTAGGGCTTGGCGAAAAAGAAATTAAAAGTCTATATAGATTATCAGAAAACAGAAGTCTTGTAAAAGTCCAACTTGAGACCAGCTAAAAGCCTTAATCTCAATCCTTGTTGGAGAAGAAATCCTTAATTAAAAGTCATCTGATAAACACATGAAATGGCTCAAGGACTCCGAGTTTTTTTTATTTCTTCTATTTTTAAAAAGAGAATTTAAAACCAACAGGGAAACTGAAAAAGAATAGCTGCTTCATCCCTATTGTTCGCAGTTGGCTTGTTTGTTGGGTGGATTTAGTGTTTTGCTCGTATAAAGGGTAACGATCAAGAGAGAGGGGATGCAAAAGACATTTTTCATTGTCTACCATGATCTGAGATTTTAAACTTTTGATATCTCTGCAAGAAACCCTACTTGTAAATGGAATCTTGTGCTTAGTCTGGTCAAAGTGAAACCTTCCGCACATTTGTGCTCAATGTTTTCATGGTTGGTCTGACTAGACTGTCATGTAAATGTGCAGATTGTACTCAAGCAAGGTTTGGAAATGCTTAATATTTTCAAGAGTTATTCTGCAAAAACATCTTTGTTAGATGACTTCAACTTCTATGAAAAGCGAGAGAAATCTCTTAACACCAAAAAGGGCAACAAGCCTGCTACTTTGCAAATGGAAATATTTAAGAACGGTGATTTCGCTGTAAGTTCCATGTCCTCTTTCCTTGTTAATTCCTCATTTATTTTTCTTGATCCTTAACTTTGAACTGCTACCCCCAATTCTTTTCATATTGTGCTCAAACTGAGACCAAGACCATGACAATATGATAGCATTCTGATTTTTATTCTCAGGTTCTTGCCAACTAACATTCTTGTTATCCATGTGCCTCCCTTCTCCTGAAATTTGGCTATGAAGTTTTTTGCTTTATTTATCTACTTAATGTAGTAGTTTTGTAACATTGTATCATTCCTCTGCTGCACAGAAGCATACAACAGCCGAAGAAGGGAAATCTGAAGATGACTCAAGGACCAAGAAAACTACTAATCCCTCCTCTCTTATCAATTTAACTAAAAATCTCTCACTCAGTGGTCACATCCAGAAGAGTAACCCTATAAAGAAGCCAATAGGAAATTCAGATCCACCTGTTCCTTCACCATAGGCTTTTTTAGGGCATTAGTAGGTTTGTTGCAGTGCTGTAACTCACAGTTTTAATCCCTTCATTCCGAGCCTTCTATTTCAGGGCTTTCCCCCCTTGAAAATGGGTGTTTATTTTCCAAAAGCGTCTTTTGGACTATCAGTTAGGTGGGTTTGCTGGTGATTGAAGGTGTTGCTTTTTTTTTTTTATCAATAATAATAATCTATTCCTAATTTTGTTTTGAACTTGATTCTCGTACCAACTTGGAATGCTGAGAAAGTGTCTGGTTTATTGGAGATATGCTTCGAGGTGCCGACAATCAATGTATGATCCTTGATGACAAAGAAGTTAAAAACCAATTTTCTATGCAAAATGTAATAGCAGCCTAAATTGCTCGTATCCTGCATGAACCTGTGCGTCCAAGCTATCATCTCCTTGCTGTTTATGTTAATAGAAGGTCACTGCCTGGTGCTTCTTGCATGGCAGAAAGAACAGTACCCCGCATAGGGAATTCAATGGCTATGGCATGTCTGCAAAATGGCCATGCTACCAAATTTGGTAAATTTTTGCTTTGTTCGATTCCTAATGTACTTGAACGAAACAAAAGTAAGACTTTCATCGCGGGGTTTGTCCCTTGTCGGCTGTTTTTAAAAATAGTACTTTCCAATTATTGAAACAATAGTGTTTTGTTTTTGACAAAATATTGATTTAATTAGGTTTGAATCGGGTCAATCCCGTCACTGAAACCTCACTTAGATCAACTGGGTTCATCTAAATCAATGTTTTGTTCAGCTTAATTAAGAATCTAGTCCAAACCAAGCTCTAAGTTCCTAGTTTATTTTTGGATCAATTCACTAAACTAGATTTAATAATTATGCCATTATGGTATTTGAAGTAACAAAATAACCAAGGGTGTTAAAAAAAAAATC
>Ga0325410_1002369_pt1 | contig 21130 bp, 9 predicted proteins | sample PopdelMetagenome_16_FD_206182 | JGI IMG/M metagenome (GOLD analysis project Ga0325410, IMG submission 206182) | Populus deltoides microbial communities from Bellville, Georgia, United States - Xylem-PdIQD-R3 | ecosystem: Host-associated > Plants > Phyllosphere > Stem > Wood/Secondary xylem... | reverse complement strand
CACTTTAAAACCTAAAAACAATTAAAAATAAAAAAATAATACAATAAAAATTAATTGTGATAATAACAATAAAGATAATTCTCCATGTCTAAGACAATATTGTAATTAAGGATTCAATGTAAAACCACCACCCGAGGTCTCAGGTACAGCTAGCAATTGATGAACCTAGCAAAAAAGTTTTAAGGTAAAAAAAGAAGATTTATCAAGGAAGAAAAAAAAGGCAAGAGAAATTTTTAATAATGAACCGAACAAATGTTTGAAGAAGTTTAAAGGGGCAAAGAAGATTTATCACGAAAAAATGTCAAGAGAATTATTTATCAAAAAATACCTTTAATATTGCCTATACATGATAATAACATTACCATTACAAGATATACTAAAACGCCTAGAAAAAACACCATAGCCGAATCCATATTAGCCAAGGTTTTTCCTTTCTTTTTTGCCTTTGAACTTTTTATTATTATTATTATTATATTTTTCTATAACCAAATTTATGACCAATTTATAAACATTTGTTAAGGAAAGAAAATTTTAACAATTATGGACCAAAGTGTAAAATAAAGAGAAATCTCATGGCCAATCTCAAATGTTTTAGAAAAAGTTATACTTAGTCCCCCACTTTCTTTTTCTTACTCTACAGTCCCTTTAATTTTTGCAATTTTAATTTTGATTCAAAAATTTATTTTTTTAATATTTCAATCTTTGAGTTTGAGACCAGAGAGAAGAAAATCCCTTGAAATGGTGAAGAAGAGAGTAATTTGGTGAATGACCACTTTTCAACGCTATTATTGGTGTTAACGTGTTCTATTTAACAAGATGAGTTTGATGATGGTGATTTTCTCTATATAAATGCCTGAAAAAATAGATTAGGTTCCATTTAGATTTTTTTTTAATTTTGGTTGATTTTTTTTTAACAACATTTGACCCTTTTTTTATCCACTTCCATCACTTCAAGTATCAAAATGTACTTGTGTATTGTATTCCTTTTTTATTTCAAATTCAAGAGTACAATAGTTACTTGATGAATCCATATCAAGATTTTTACACTACTTAAAGATATTCTCTCTTCATGATTTTTTTCTTTGGTGAAAATAAATTATCAATACTAAGAGTTTATACCTAACTCTCAAAGGTTAACAAGAATGATTTTTGTTATCACAATTTACTAATGACTAAAACAGTCGATCGGTTCCAATTGGTCAGGTCAATATATTATGACAGATTAATCTAGATGAATTCTTAGAACTGTCAATCTTAGATTTTATCATATGGTTTATCAATCCTTCAAAGTATGCATAGCGAAGTGTGTAATTTAATTTTAATTGTGCTATCAAGTAGGATATAAAGATTTACATTGAACACTTATAATGGATATTAATCGAAGTCTTCCTCAACTTCATTCTTTGACTACTTGATTGATTTCTTCATAAAATCCATCATGCTTATTGATATGTTTTTTAATAAACCTGTCTAAAATTTATTCTCAACAAGATATATTATTAGTCTATTTTATATTTTATTATTGTTGTTAAAATATATAAAAACATGAATATTTGACTTAAGGGTCAATAATTAGCTTTGATGAATATAACAACATTATTTCAAATTTGTGTAACTAATGCTATTCATTTTTTTTTTTTTGGGTTGAAATGGAGGAGAACTATGGAGAAATCTTTTATAGAATTTGATGTTTCTGGTTGGCGTGAAATGATCAAGAATTGTCTAGCAATCTATTATAAATTAACATGATTTAATGTTTTTTTTTTGTTCAATATAATGACATTGTGCAACAGTAAGATTGTGATTTTTTCAAGAAAGTTATCAACAGTAAGAACAAAGGTCTTTTTGTTATTTTTAGCTTCCCAAAGCACTTTAGTCATTAAAATTATTATAATAACAAAACTATAAATAATAAAAAAAAATCTAGTTGACTTTTATAAGAAGAAGAAAGTATAACTTCACAAACTTTGAAAAGAAAGTGAAAAACAAACCCAAAATATAGGAGGCTCAAAGTAATTATCTTTTTATATATATAAAGCTAATTATTAGTAATTGTATTACTTATTTCTTTTTCATAAAAAAATAATTATTAGTATTTCTAATTAAGAAAGATACTAAAACACTAATATAATTCTTAAAAAAGACGTTAATTTCATTCATTTATAAATTTGTCTACCATAATACCTTATATAATATAAGACTTTACTTTCACTATTAAGATTATAAAAATGATTAAAAAGAAGTCAAAGAAAGCCAATGATTGAAATTTAAAAAACAATTAAATTACATCAAGATTTAGAAGTATTAACTAATTCTTTTCTAAAATATTCCATGAGAGTGATGTATGGTATGTTCAGTAATTTTAAATTATATATAGTTTATCTTTAACCAAGATATTGTAAAATCTCCCTCGATTCCTCAAACGGTTTCAAAGCCTTGAAACTCAATGACTTGAAAGTCTTTACGAAGTCTTGGTAAACCATGGAACAGGATGGATGGGACAACGTAGTCCAGGGGTTAACACAGAAAAATGATGCCATTTCCCATTAAGTTTCCTATTACTTTTCTCGGCATACTTTTCCTGCTATCCCAAAATTATCAAATACCTGACTGTAGGAAATTTCTGCTTCAATTTCGACTTGACTGACTTAAACAACTTTTCAGTCAACGTACCAGAGCCAACCCATTGCCATAACCCAGTTAAGAGTCATATTGTACTATCTAACCCCTCTTCCATTAGGCCAATACCACACTACCCTGTTTCCTTGCAGCATTCCACACCCAGAACAACCACCAACGTCACCCCCTTCTAATTCCTCCACCAATGCACCCCCTCAGCACCGCTGCTGCCACCTCCTTCCTTTCCACCCTCTTATTGTTCCTCCACTTAACGGCATCATCTCCTTCGAATTACATGATTAATCTTTCAAACTGCAACCAAAACTTCTCTTGTGGTGCCCTCACAAACATCACCTACCCTTTCACCGGTGGCCAACGTCCACCCCACTGCGGCCCGCCGGAGTTCCGGCTCACATGTGATGGTGACTCAGTGACCACCCTCAAAGTTAAATCACTGCCTTACCGAGTCACTCAGCTTGACCAAACCAACCAAACCTTAAGGCTCTCACCTTTAGACTTCTACGCTGACCGCCCATGCACATACCCATCCACTAGCACCACTTTTGATAACGGTATCTTCAGCCTTGCCTCCAACCATGAAACCCTTACTTTGTTTTATGGGTGCAAGAACTTAAGTGACTCTGTCAAGGAAAAATTTAAGTTCTTATGTGGCATGTCAGGAGATTCAGAAGAATGGTTTTTCACGATTGATGATCATCCTTCTATGAACAGTTGTCAGACTAGATTTCAAGTGCCATTTCTCCGGAGTCGGGCACAACAACTTCAGGTTGAAGGGTCATCATTTCTTGGTGAGGTTTTGAAAGAAGGGTTTGATGTACGTTATAGTGATCCTTACAGTGCTGATTGTCAGAAGTGTTCCAAGCATTCTGGTAGGCAATGTGGGTTTGATGGTAAAGTACCTATTTGCATCTGTAATGATCAGCTCTGTCCTGGTAAGTTAAAATCGATATTAATTTTTACTAGCCAAAATCTTCTTTGAGTTTGGTAGCTTTCAAGAAATGCTAGGACTTCTTGTGTTAATTGATATGGAGGGTTTTTTTTTATCAAATTATGCAATGCTTCAATGATTTCAAGAATTAATGCTTGAATTGCTTGGTAAGGGTTAGAAATTATTTTTTTCTTGAAAATATATTAAAATAATTTTATTTTTAAATTAGTATATAAAAAAATTTAAAATTAAAAAAATTAATTTAAAATTAAAAAATTAAAAAATTAAAAACATTTACTTAAACAACTTATTAGTTATTTATGATGACATATAATCAACCCACCTTAATATTTTAAAAGACATAAAGCCCCATTCATGCGAATCAAACAAAAGATCATAAATAAATAAGATATTCCCTCATGACTTTAGTCTAATGAAACATCAAACAAATAATATGTTTGAATATATTAGATAATTTTTTTTTTTAGTTTAATGTGGGTGTCCGGACCAGCTTGCGTGCACCTCGACTAATCTCACGGGCCCTGAAGTTAACGACCATGTAACCCTCCCCAGTGGCCATCATATAAGTAACCACAAAGCTCGAACCTGAGACCACAGAGGAAGCAAACCTCTTGATTCCAAGCTCTTATCACTGGGTCACCACCTAGATTGTTATATTAGATAATTTTGATTGCACAAAAAGATGCACGGAACCAATAAAACATCCATGCATGAACTAACAAATAATCCTCTTTCCACAGCATAATTCACACCTCAACCGCTTTGTGAGAAATTAAACGTTTATCATGAACTTGATCTTGGTCTTGCTGATGGGAAATTACACTTTAGGTATCAGTTTTTTATTGTGTAAATTTACAGTGAAAAGCTGATTTTATCTCAAGAACACTAAGTATCATGTCTTGGATTTAGGGGTATGAAGGTATTTTCCAAATAGCCCCTAAAAAAAATAGCTTTTCCATGTTGGAAAAGGTTTAGAATGATATTATCGCAAAGTCACCTGTTTCATATTGGTTTCAAATGAAATTATTATTAAGGAAATGATTCATTTCGTTAGATTACAAGTGGAAATCAAATATTATCATTACCGTTGATTTACAAATTAATGAATTTGAGAGAATACTAAGAAAAAAATTAGATATGAAAATATATAGTTTTGTAATTTTAAATTAGTTTATTATGCTAGAGATAAGGAGATCGAGGAAAGTACTAATTTTTCAGCTTCAGTCTTTCTGTATTAACTTGGAGAAAATACAAGCACACTGTTATTTTTAAATTATAATATGAAGATATATTGTAAAAAATTGCCATGATCCTCTTTTTAACAATATGTAACATTTTATTGGAAATGTGGTTATAGTTGTTTTTTAAAGTGTTTTTTATTTATAAATATATTAAAATAATATTTTTTTAAAAAAAATTATTTTGAAAATCAGTACATCAAAATGATCTAAAAATATCAAAAAATATTGATTTTAAATTAAAAAAATAAAAAAAATTTCAAAATTTTTAAAATTCTTTTAAAACACAAAAACAAATAGAACTAAAGAGTGAAGTTTCGTCGAACATCTTTATCAAAAAAAAAATGATTCGAGTGTTGTTTTCATTGTCTATGCTACTACATCAAAACTTTTTTCTCTTAAAAAAAAAAAGTTAAAACAAATCGAGGCAAAAGACACAAAAATTTAGTAGTGTAAAAAGAAGTGAGACAAACCGGAATCAACAATTCCTAAAGTTAAGATTAAACCAATTGATAAAAAGCCATAACAATCAAGTTGATATCAAAGAGAAATTAACGTTGTTGATGTCTCATCCGAACAAAAAATATTAATCATGTTGAATCAATCTTGTAAAATTACCAATATGATTATGACCTTGATTTTATGATTCTAGAGAAGTTTTGTCTGGATAGAGTTTTTTCATGAAAATATCTTCTTGAAATAAGATTTAAGATATTTGAAATAATATTATATTTAAAACATCTATTTTTTTAAAATAAAAGAGTTTAATTTTTTTATCATGAATTCAAAGACAAGTTCTTGTCAAGTAAGGAAGCATAACGTTGAGAATAGTTTTTTTTATTATTATTTTAGCACATTTATTTTATTATATTGTGTTAGCTAATAAGATTTTCTAAGAATTTTTTAGTTTCAAAATTCTAATGTGAGTTAGATTTTATATTAGCCATGTGATTTTCAATAACAAAAAAAATCATTTTACAATGAGGATTTTAGTTCTAGAATTAGTATAAATAGGGAAGATTTTTTTTTTTTCATAAGAGAAAATCTTATAAATTATAGACTTTTCAACAGATATCATAGGTTTCTTTATAATTTTCTACTGTAATTTAATTTTAAGGCTTGAAAACTCTAATTTATTTCTTTATAATTTAGAAATGTATTTATTTAATGATTGACAAACTCTAAGGCTATACACTGTGTGTCAGGTAGAAATGTAAAAAGTTAACAAGAAACAAACAGTATTCAAGAAAGAATTGTAAAGCTGCCATGGAATGGTTAGCTTAAGTTTACAACAATATAGATTAAGACATTAAGGAGTTCAGAAAATAAAGACATTACCTAATATATCACACTTAATCTAAGAATTAATTCCTTAACTGTATTAAATTTTATGTCTGCTGAGACTGATTCTATTATTTGTTTATTACTAATTAACTACGACATCTTCCATTGGTTGTCGTCATCACCATCATCATGAGTCAGCCCATTCCACTTCTTTGTCTTTAGGGTAATTTCATTTTTTTATTATAGTTGCTGATCACCAATGAAAGTTGTAAAATTTTCTTATATCAGAAACTTACTTGATGTTCATGTTACAGGAAAAGGATCTTCAAGGTTTGGTAAGGGTCTTAAGATTGCTATAGGTGAATATTAATAAGAATCCAATATTTTCATTTGATGATGATGACGACAATGATAATGATGATGATCATTTTCTTTTACAGCCATATCAGCAACTGTGGCAACGATAATTGCTTTTTCTATAATTGCAATAGCAATGACCTTTAAGCTGAAGAATTCACAGAATGTTGACAAGTTTGAAAAATTTATGATGGACCATCATCGTCTCACTCCAAGGCGTTATTCATATTCAGACATTAAGAAAATCACCAACTCATTCACCAATATACTAGGTCAAGGGGGATTTGGTAATGTATACAAAGGAAAGTTAACGGACGGTCGACTTGTGGCTGTAAAAGTCCTAAAAGATTCCAAAGGTGACGGAGAAGAGTTCATGAATGAAGTTGCGAGCATTAGCAGAACTTCCCACGTGAATATAGTTACACTTTTGGGTTTCTGCTATGAGAAGACTAAAAGAGCTTTGATTTACGAATTCATGACCAAGGGATCTTTAGACAAGTTCATATCTTATGAAGGAACCCCAGATACAAATTTTGGTTTACAATGGGAAAGGTTTTATGAAATTGCAGTTGGTATTGCTAGAGGTCTCGAGTACTTACATAGAGGTTGTAACACTCGAATTGTGCATTTTGACATAAAGCCTCACAACATTCTTCTCGATGAAGATTTTGTACCAAAGATCTCTGATTTTGGTCTGGCAAAGCTATGCAAGAGTAAAGTGAGTAAGGTTTCAATGACAAGTGCAAGAGGGACTGTCGGTTACATAGCACCTGAAGTGTTCTGCAGAACTTTTGGAGGAGTATCTTACAAGTCTGATGTGTATAGCTATGGAATGATGGTTCTAGAAATGGTCGGAGAAAGAAAAAAAAATTATACTGGATCTTCGGAAACTAGTGAAATGTATTTCCCTGATTGGTTCTATAAGTATCTTGAACCGGGAGAGATTACATTACTTTATGGGGGTATATCAGAAGAGAAAGAAGAGATTATAAAAAAGATGATTGTTGTAGGTCTGTGGTGCATCCAAACCATTCCATCAGATAGACCATCAATGACAAAGGTGGTAGAGATGTTTGAAGGCAGTCTTCACTCTTTGCAAATTCCACTAAAACCTTTACTTTCTTCACCTAAAAGGTCTGCTCAAGATCACTCTTCCACTATATCATCACTGCCAAGTGTGTTGTCACAAGGGGGTGGAGTGAACAAATTGTGTGTTGATGAAAGTGACTTGTAACTAGAGATTTCAATACTTTGTGTAGCCTGATGAAGATATAAAAAACCTTATTTCATGTCCTTCATCTAAGAGCTGCTTCTAGGCTGAATGGTTCTTTGATATAGCTCACCGGAGGATACTCACACAGGATTGGTAAGAGACATTGTCGTCTCTCTCCATCTCTTTTTTTCACCACTGATGCATACCAATTATAGTATGTACTTCATGTTCAATCTGCTGAAAGTATAGAACGTTCTGTTCGTACTTGCCTCTTATTGTTTATGATTTCAAGAGTTAGACAATAAGTGAGGTTCAGCTTTATCATGCCTATGGTTAATGTCATCTGTCTTGCATTGCAACTTTCTTAGTGGACTTTCGTATTTTTCTTACTCTGTTTATTTGAAAAATATATTTCCCGGCTTGGTTTTATAAGCATCTTGAGCCAAGAGAGCCATCAAGACCTCAAGAGAGTATAACAGAAGATGAAGAAGAGATTGTAAGGAAGTCCACTATGGGATGAGGAAAAGATGAGAAGATGATCTTAGTGGGTTTGTGGCGCATTCAAACAAATCCTTCAGATAGAGCATCAACGACATGATATGTGGATAATGTATGTTAATTGCAAGCACGCAACACTGATGGAGACACTATCCTCTCTGCCTCTGGTTTTTGTCAATGGTAATGTGTGTTAATTATGATTTGTACTTGATGCTCAGGACTGTAGAATTAATCTGCCATCCGTCACTGTTAAACAAGTTCACATTTAAAGAAATAACTTGGAGGTTAAGCTATATCATCATTTGTGGTTAACTGATATTTTAGGGAGATGATGATTCATTGTGCCAATTTCAGAAGCATCTCTGCTATTTATCTACTCTATATTTTGTTGGGGTAAGGGTCTTATTGGATCACTATTGAGCTCTCATACTCTTTTTCATGTCCTGTAAAGCTCTTTCTGTTGTTTCGGTAAGGTCCAGGAATGCTTCTTTCTTTCATTCTGAAGGCATTTTGACCATTTTAAATGTGGCAGAATATGAAAGTGCCTCCTCAGCAGAGCTTGACTATGAGTTTATTTGAAATGCTTTCAACATTCCCTATCACCAATCAACAGAACTCATGTTCGTATGTAAGAACTTCTTAAGGCTTATATAAGTTTGTCAACGTTCTATGATCCCCCAAGTTCTGAAAATCCCCTCCTTTCAGATTTCTGCTAACTGGACTGAAATAATTCTAACTATTAAAAATTAAGGACCAAATTGAAATTTTATACGTAATTTAGGGACATGTATGAGGTTTACCCATCAATTCATTATTATCTTGTGTAGTTGAGGAGATTTTGTATAATTGTTTAAAAAAAATCAGATAAGAAGGAAATACTTATCTAGATATTGGTTTGATTAAGAAAAAGAAATGTTAATTAAAGAGCTAATTATAGGCTAACAACTAGAATTCCAAAAGTTCTGTGTAGCCATAAGGAAAAAAAAAAAAACAGGGAATGATGGAAAACTGGTGCTTGTGAGTTGTCACACGTGGAAGCACAGTGTTGAGGGTTGATGGAGTCGCTATCTAGTTATTTGGTTCAGGATCGTTAAGAAATCCACTTATACTGGTTTTATCAGAGATTCAAGGGTAAGTGACTAGTTTTGGCTAGAGAAGATATTAGCACCCTTAGCACACTCTATCTAAGATAAGCTGCTTTGTGTGGTTTTCATGGGTTTGTAACCGATAGTCAATCTATGGTTTAGGATGAAGGCAGATGAGTTTTCTACAACTCGTGCGTCGTAGTGAAAAATACTTTCAATTAAAATAAGTGAATATTCAGAATAATTTTAAGAATTTTATGGTCAATTCCTAATATTTAAATACCAGCCTAGTTGTAGGTCCAACATTTATAGCAGAATATTTACCATTAATTCTCATGAATTAAAATTTTACCGATTATAGAAATATTGACTAAATTCTCATGAATTCAATAAGTTGATTTATTAAATCCAAAATGCATGAATATATATATATTTATATATATATATATATATATATATATATATATATATATAAATATTTGTATGGAAATACTAAAACACCAAGTGTTTTATTTTTTTAAGCAAGATATGATTTTTGTATTTTTGAGAGACTAGGTTATATGCAAACTAAAAAAAGATTGTATTTTTCAAAGAGATATTTGTTGTTGTTTTTATGGAAGGAAAACAATCCATTTAATACCAAAAAAGTATCTCGTGTGTAGGTCATAATTTCAAATATTAAATATGTGAGGATAAAAAGACTGGGGAAATCAAAATTGATTGAAAAATTATCTTTCGAGCATTAAGAGAATATTACTAACTAACGAATCATGACGTATTTTACAAGACGCAAATAAAAATATTTTTTATAAAAACTATTTTGACCGCGATATCAATTCAAAATAAATTATTGTTTACCGACTTAAAACTCAAGAACGCCGAACATCCACACAAATTTTATTAATGTCACAAACTTATATTCAAATTTCTTGCTAATTCAAATAAATCAACATCAATCCAAGCATAAATCATGCATCAATATTTAACATCCTCAAACACAAACCCAAAAAAAAATAAACTTATAATTCAACGCAAATAATCAAGTTTTATCGAGATCCAAACACGAATCAAACCAAATTAACAATCTAAATATTATACAAAATAATAAGCTTTTCGCTCCAAAATTTCACAATTTATCGCAATTTTGTCCAAAATGGTTTGAGTTCATAAATCAACCTTACGGGATGATTGGAATGTCCAGGGCATAATGCATTGGACACTGGAAGACCGTTGGGACAATGACGGCATGTGGATTCATGCGTTGCCACTAGAGGAGTGTGAGTCACTCTCCGGTGACCCAAACATGTAGAGACCCACTAGATCGGATAGATCATCAACCCCCTATTTTTCTTTTTCTTTTTGCCAACGGTGAGGCAAACAGAGGTCTAAGGAGGGAGATCCGACCACATTAAGCTTTGGCTCCCTTCTCCTCTCTCTTCTCTTCACGTGATTGCTTTCCTCTCCTGGTCGTGAGAGAGGATGTCTTTGTCGGTGTTAATAGAGGGCATAGGCGAAGGGATTACTGCTGCTAAACAAAGACTTAGTCCTATTGTGGATGCGATTGGCGACGTGAGGAGGGGAGGATATATAAGAGGAAAGAGAGAGATCTTAAACAACTCAAGAGAATGAAGCATCCATGAAAGAGGAAGCTTGAAGAAATTCTGTTCACTTCATAAGAGTTCTTCTTTCTATTATTTTTTTCATTATATTTATATTTAATAAGTTTTTTTATTTGTTTAGATTAATTTCTATGATCACAAATGTGAAACCTTGGAAATTTATAATTTAAATATGTAGATGTGTAAACCCTCATGTAAACGTAAGACTAAAAGTGGTATGATTTCAATGAGTGATGGAAACTGATATTAGAAATAATAGATAAATAATGACATATAATGGAAGGGATGACCTCCATAAAATGAATTTTGATTTAGAATTTATAAGGAGAGAGAAACTGGTAACGTGTTTTGATGGATATAATAATGAGAAAAATGACAAAATGTTTTTCAAAAATAAGTGAGGTAATAAAGAATACATTATAATAAATGATAGTGCAATAAAAGGGGTAGGACTGAAGGTGCAAGCACCGATTAAAAAATCAGTGACGTTACTTTGAAATGGTAATAAGCCCGATAAATAAATAAAGGTGAAAATTCTAAAATGAATATATTCCAAAATAATAAAATGACCTTAAAGGTTTAGAAAGATAACTGATATGATTTTATGTGAAGATTGAACAAGAAAATTTGGATCGTTGACAAAAAAATCATGAACTAACCAATTTTACATTAGATAGCAGAGCTTTCAATCCAATCATCGGATTGGGATGAAATTTTGCATGAATTCTATTAATATGTTTTCCTACCTTAGCTAAAGATCTCATCCCAATCGGAGTTCGGTAAAGACTAGCAATTTAAGCAAAAATAAACCAGATAATTTACATGAAAAACAAAATAAAATACATGAAGGCATAAATGAGGGACAAAATTGTAATTAGAGGAAAATGTACCTATAAAAATGCAAAGAGGCCACCAGTTAAAAAAAAAAAAAGGTGAGAGACAATAGAGAAAATTCGGCTAGAGAGAGAAGTGTAGAATTTGAAGAAACCAATAATACTCTGGTGGCCATATCTCTGGAATCAATCATTGGATCATGCTGAGATTTTGATATATTGTTCTTATCACACTCCACTACTAACTGAACAGAGGGACTTGAAGGCACACAATTCGATTGATAGATATCATCATCTGAAATTTCCTAGAAAACAAAAGGAAATACACCTGCAAGACAGTTTTGGTCATCGATTGATTTCTCTCTCTTCCACCATTGGATCATGCTCATTCTTGTCTATATGGTGCGCCTAGATGTTGCCTTCTTTCTGGACGGTGGAGATCGGAAGCACATTCTTGGGAAAGGTTTCGTTCATGTTGAATAGTAGCTCGTCCATTTTTAGGCTAGCTCGGTTTTATTCCGATCTAGGGATATCCAACCGTTAGACGATTCTGATTTTGAGATATATTGTGCACAACTCTATGATATATAGTCCAACCGTTGGGTTTAAAACAATAATCAGAGGTTGATGACGTATTGCTTTTTGAATCTATTGCTAGTTTTGGCAAAATTTAGTAAGCTTGATTAAATACATGTTTTGATGAAATTAGAATTGTGTAGGTGTGGGGTTTATGAAAGATATAATGGTAAAATATGTTTTTTTTATATATTAATTGTGTATTCTTTATATGAGGGGAATAATGATTATTGTGTAAGAATATGAAGAAACATTGCTATATGAACATGTTGATTGAATAAAAAGCTAACTTGTTGGTTGTGTGGACGTAAATGGGGTGGAACCATGAAGAAATTGAAATGAAAGAAATTTAGAAAATGAAAGATATTTAAAGCTAGCCATAAGTATTTTTGGCAAATTAATTAGTTCATGAAGATTGTCAAGGATTCCAACTAGTAGGGTGAAATTATTGTTGTGATAATGATCTAAGAATATTAATTGTTAAGGTTTGTCGCATATGTTTAATCGCATGAGGAGAAAGTGAAAGAAAATAAATGGTTCATCATTTTGTTGTATTAATAATGCTAAACAAGGATAATAACATATATAGTGTGTGTAAAAATAAATAAATAAATAATAATAATAGGAGAAATCCTAAAGGGATGAGTTTTCTTATTTTGGTCTCATCTTGCTATATTGTAGAGGTAGGGGAATTGTTTGAATGTTTTGCTTTAGAATTGGTTTGAATTTGTGATTTAATGATGCCAAATGACCTTGGATAATGTTGATTTGCATGAAAATAATTTGGAAGTTGAAAAGGATTTCCAAGGGATGAAAATCCTCATTCTCCAAAATTTTAGCTATAAAGAAGAGGCTATTGTGATTGTTGATTTTGAGCCTTAAAACAAAATAATTTATAATTGGTTTCTTCATAAAAGTTGTATTTCTATATTTTAGCCTTTCATAGAGATAAATCACGCCTAAAACTGAGTTTTACAACTTTAGTTATAATTAAAACACTAGATAGTGTTCTGGGTTGGTTAAGCTAAATTGATTGGAATTAACCAATTTTTAATCTTTGCTTGGAATTGTTGTTGAGTGATGGTTTTGATAACGAAATTATAAGAATGAATATAAACATGAAAATGGGTAAGAGTATGAGATCTTAAAAAAATTCCTTGTGATTGGTTTGAGAATACTAGTTGAATGAAAATTAAATAAAGTTGTGATATTGGTTGTATTATTGATAAAAACTGAATCTCTAGTGATATAGAGGAAGCTGTGGGGACTGGACAATTGTATGGAGTGGCAGCATATGCACATACTCTAAGTAGGTGCATCGCACCTTGTGTTTTTAATTTGTGTAAACTTATTGATAAATTTTATAATTTATTGTTTTATTGCTTCGATAATATTGGAATGAATATAAGTACCTTACGTGCTTTGATGTGTATCGACTAGTTATGACATAATTGAAATGGATATAAGTATCTTACATACATTGATATGTATCAAACTTGTGATGATACTGTTGGAATGAATAAGGGTGTCATACATGCAACGATATACCTCTATTAGTTAGGATGATGTTTGAACGAATATGAGTATCTTGCGTGCATTATTATTATATATCGAAATAATTTTGTTATTATTAGAATGAATACAATTACCTTACATTGATAGACATTGAATTAGCCATGATAACCTTGGATTAGATGTAATATCTCATATACCTCAGAATGGATTGGGTATACACAATGACTTAGAGATTAGGGGAGAAATAATAGATAATTGGTCATCATAGTGTCGGTGGCTAAGGATATATTACAATGATACTTGGCATTGCAATGAAGGTGACCAAGGTTATGTGAATGATGTTTAGTGGTCGTAGTGTCGATAACTAAGTTTATGTGTGAATGATACTTAGCAACTGTGGTTACAATGCATATGATATTAATAAAAAGAAAAAGAAAAAGAAAAGGGATCGGTACGAATGGAAAATTCAGGTGACATTGATTAGCTATCCGGGTTTGGATTCAAGTGACATTGATAAGCTAATGGTAACAACGAGGTTTCATTGGTACCGGCATTTCAAACGATATTGATTAGCTATCCGGGTTTGGATTGCTAATGGTATCGATGAGGTTCATTGGTGCTGGCATTTTTTAAATTGATTAGTCGATCCCAAGCAATTTTGGTGACTAATGATGTTAGTAAAGATTACTAGCATCGACATGGTTACTCCTGGTTCAGTGAAAAAGATAAGTTGATTAATTATTCCGAGCCGAGAATAGTTAATGATATCAATGGGTCACATTGGTATCGGCAACCATTTATGGTGTGATTAGCTACTCTAGATAAGGAGGCTGATGATGTCAAGGATCCCTAACATCGACAACTTTGATGCTAAACCAAATATGAATAAGATTTGATTAACTATTTCAGGGAAGGAATAGTTAATAATACTAAATGTCTGTATTGATATCGGCACGTGAATGTAATTGACTAGTCTAACCCAATATTAGAAGACTAATGATACTAATGAGATTTATTAGTGTCGGTGATTACCTTCTAGAAAATAAAAGGGAAAATGTTGATTAGTTATTCCAAAAGAATGAGATAAGCTATGATACCAAGAGAGGAATATCTTAGTATAAAGTGAGAATTGATTTATAAGGAGATGGTGTTCCAAAATCGTTGAGCTGTGTTGAGATTTTCAGGATGAAATTATTCTTAACAAATGGGATATGATATTAGATGGATATTGGTAATAGATGGAAAATGCATATTGTAAAAGAGGTTTATACCTAATTTTATGTCTCAAAAGAAATTCTATGGAGATTATTACCTATCATTGTTATTATTTGTTACTACCTTTTTATATTTATGTATACCTTTTGTCGATAACTTGGGACCTCCCAGTATAGGGGAGACTTTGCTGAAATTTTGGTAGAAATTTTGGTGGAACCTGTATAACTAAAAAAATATATTTACATGAAAATTTCCAATGCATCACGAAAAAAGATATAGAAAATCAGGGTTGATACAACAAAAGTTGACATAAGATTAATACAGATATAGTTGTTATACCTTGAAAAAGAATATCATATACAATAAGGAATTCAGTCATTGCAATTAGCAAAAAATTAGTTTAAAAAACTATATTTAAACTCATGAAAGGAATTCATTTGATGAAATCTTACTCACGAGAAACCTTTGTCTTTGATTTTAAATTAAACAAAAAGAAATTTGCATTCCATTATATAAATTTGAGATCTTCTAAATAATATAGAAAATTGATAAATTAGTACTTGAACCACATCCTTGTGGATAAGATACTTGAATTACCCTATTCTATTTGCCACGATCCATACATTTATTGTAGAAGTCTAGGGACACATCAAAATGTAGTGAGAAAGATATTGAATACTCTTGCACTAGATTATGAAGGTTTAATAAGCACAAATTAAAGTATAACCAAAGATTGATGATTTTAAAGTTGTTTTGCTCATAGAATAGCTTGTATTTGATATATGTTCGGATTCCCTTGTTTGTTTTATAATTAGACAAGTTATATATGTGTTTTTAAGAAAACGTTGTTGTTTATATTCGTTATAGTTCCACTAACAACTAAAACAGTTGATCGATTCATATTGGTCAAGTCAATCTGTCGATCAATTCCTGCAGAAATTTTAGATATCCATCACTGATAAATAAGCGTTCCACCGGTTCATGTAGTCATACCAATCGGTCAATCGGTTCATGCAGAATTCCAATTATGATAGATTAACCTAGTTGAATTCTTAGAATCGTCTATTTTAGATTTTATCATATGATTTATTAATCCTTTAAAGTATGCATAGTGACATATATGAGTTCATTTTAATTGTATTATCAAGTAAGATATAAAAATTTACATTGAGCACTTAGAATGAATACTAATCTAAGTCTTCCTTTGCTTCCTGCTTTGACTGCTTGATTTATTTCTTCATGAAATCCATCATGCTTGTTAATATGTTTTTCAATAAATCTGTTTAAAACTTATTATCAACAAAACATATTATTATCACATTTTTTATTTTATTGTTATTAGTAAAATATATAAAAATATGAATATTTGATTTAAAGGTCAACAATTAGCTATTGATGAACATGACATGTTATTTCAAATTTGTGTAATTAATGCTATTTTATTTTATTTTATTTTATTTATTGGGTTGAAATGAAGGAGAACTGTGGAGAAATTTTTTGTAGAATTTGATGTTTTTGGTTGGCTTGAAATGATAAAGAATTATTTAGCAATTAGTTATAAACATGATTTTAGTGGGTTACTTAAAATGTAATGACTCTTTGCAACAATAAGATTGTGATTTTTTCAATAAAGTTGTCAGTGGTAAGTCTGTGGGTTTTTTGTTATTTTTAGTTTTCAACAACACTTTAGTAAATAAAATTATTATAATAGCAAACATTTAAATAATGAAAAAAGTTTGTTAACTTATATTTTGATGCCGAAATAAAGGATGTAAAGTGTATTGAAGTTATTAAAGCTCGAGAGCGAAAAAGTAATTTACTAAACTTTGAGAAAAAGTGAAAAGGAAAAGTAATTATCCCTTTTTTCATATATAAAGCTAGTTATTAGTAATTGTATTACTTATTTCTTTTATATATATAAAGCTAATTATTAGTATTTGTGTTCAACCTTATTTCTAATTAAGAAAGATACTAAAACACTAATGTAATTCTTAAAAAATAGGTTGATTTGATTCATTTATAAATTTATTTTCAGTAGTAAAATTAAAAAAAATGGTTAAAAAGAAGTCAAATAAAGCCAATGATTCAAATTTAAAAAACAATTAAATTACATCAAGATTTAGAAGTATTAACTAATTCTTTTCTAAAATATTCTAAGAGAGTGATGTATGGTATTTTAAGTAATTTTAAATTATAAATAGTTTTCATGTAATCTTGTATTAATCATAGGTAATTCATCATATCATTAAATATGTATATACAAAAACAAATTATATATAGCAATCAAAAGTTTGAGGATCAAATTTAATATAATCAGCAAATAATGATATTTTTAAATTTTTCACAACTTCCGGAAAGTGTTTTCTGCCCAAATTTTCCAGGAAAACACTTTCCTGAAAACCAAGCCAAATTTTTCTTTGACTGGAAAGTGTTTTCCGTTGACCAACTTTTCTAATGGCAAACAAACACAGGAAAGTTTGGAAAGTGATTTCCCGGAAACCAATTTCCGGAAAACAAACACAGCCAAAGGGAAAATACTTTCCTGGACACTAAACCAAATTTTTCTTTGACTGGAAAGTGTTTTTTGTTGATCGAAAAGTGTTTTCCGTTGACTGGAAAGTGTTCTCCGTTGACCGGAAAGTGTTTTCCGTTGACCAACTTTTCTAATGGCAAACAAACACAGGAAAGTTTGGAAAGTGGTTTCCCGGAAAGTGAATTCCGAGAAACAAACATGGCCATAATGAGTTTCCCAATTTTTCCTTCCTCTATACTGTCAATGGACGAGGTTATGATCTTTGAAACTAGAAAGACTGAGTTATCATATCGCTAAAACTACAAGGACTAAATTACTATTTACCAGATTATCTTTAACCAGGATATTGTAAAATCACCCTCGATTCCTCAAACTGTTTCAAACCAAGATTAATAAAAGAAAATAGGAAGAAGACAATCAATGACTTTTGAAAGTCTTTACGAAGTCTTGGTAAACCATGGAACAGGATGGATGGCACAACGTAGTCCAGGGGTTAACACAGAAAAATGATGCCATTTCCCATTAAGTTTCCTATTACTTTTCTCGGCATACTTTTCCTGCTATCCCAAAATTATCAAATACCTGTCTGTAGGAAATTTCTGCTTCAATTTCGACTTGACTGACTTAAACAACTTTTCAGTCAACGTACCAGAGCCAACCCATTGCCATAAGCCAGTCAAGAGTCATATTGTACTATCTAACCCCTCTTCCATTAGGCCAATACCACACTACCCTGTTTCCTTGCAGCATTCCACACCCAGAACAACCACCACCGTCACCCCCTTCTAATTCCTCCACCAATGCACCCCCTCAGCACCGCTGCTGCCACCTCCTTCCTTTCCACCCTCTTATTGTTCCTCCACTTAACGGCATCATCTCCTTCGAATGACATGAGTAATCTTTCAAACTGCAACCAAAACTTCTCTTGCGGTGCCCTCACAAACATCGCCTACCCTTTCACCGGTGGCGAACGTCCACCCCTCTGCGGCCCACCGGAGTTCAGGCTCACATGTGATGGTATCTCACAGACCACCCTCAAAGTTAAATCACTGCCTTACCGAGTCACTCAGCTTGACCAAACCAACCAAACCTTAAGGCTCTCACCTTTAGACTTCTACGCTGACCGCCCATGCACATACCCATCCACTAGCACCACTTTTGATAACGGTATCTTCAGCCTTGCCTCCAACCATGAAACCCTTACTTTGTTTTATGGGTGCAAGAACTTAAGTGACTCTGTCAAGGAAAAATTTAAGTTCTTATGTGGCATGTCAGGAGATTCAGAAGAATGGTTTTTCACGATTGATGATCATCCTTCTATGAACAGTTGTCAGACTAGATTTCAAGTGCCATTTCTCCGGAGTCGGGCACAACAACTTCAGGTTGAAGGGTCATCATTTCTTGGTGAGGTTTTGAAAGAAGGGTTTGATGTACGTTATAGTGATCCTTACAGTGCTGATTGTCAGAAGTGTTCCAAGCATTCTGGTAGGCAATGTGGGTTTGATGGTAAAGTACCTATTTGCATCTGTAATGATCAGCTCTGTACTGGTAAGTTAAAATCTATATTAATTTTGACTAGCCAAAATCTTCTAGTTTCCTTACGAGTTTGGTAGCTTTCAGGAAATGCTAGGCCTTCTTGTGGTAATTGATATGGAGGTTTTTTTTAATCAAATTATGCAAAGCTTCAATGATTTCAAGAATTAATGCTTGAATTGCTTGCAAGGCTCACAAGTCCAGTAGCTTTATTTACTGGTAGTGAATAATAAATTATAGCATTCATTCAATGTTCATGTAAGAGGTTCAATGTTCAAAATTATACTTCTTTGCTTGAGTCTGTGTTCAGTTCTATGGGGTTATCATTTGAACTCAACAATATGATCCATTTCTTCTTCATCAGATGTTAAATAATTCTCGTTTAAGCTCTGCTAAATTATTTTGCAATAATTAATGCTTATTTCTCTATTAGTTGCGGTCAGTGATAGGAAAACGTTGCGCTATTCAACTACTCAAAAGGATTTTTCCCCTGCTTTTCTCTGTTTTTACCCACCATTTTTGCTTGTTTCTCCATGGATGACCTGCTTCCTTTACTGTGGCCGTTGTTTAGGCCCATAGCCTGTGTGTCCATAATCTGACTGAATTCCTGAATTAGTTTGTATTTAACAAATAATAATTAAGATAACCACAATCATATTTTAGAAGTTTCTTGCTATTTGATCTTGCAACAAGTCCCAAATTTGTTCCAAACTTTTTATCCATGCTTCAACTGATGCTTCTCGCTCTCGTGAATTATGCAGAGAAGTCATCTAACCGAAAACCACTTAAAATAGGTACAACTCTGCTACATTACTGTATTAAATCAGCACTGAAAAGAAAAGCTGAGCAGTTTTTTTTTTATCATTTCCAGGAGTCAGCTTGGCAAGTGTAGCAGTTCTTGTTATCTTTGTGGGATGCTGGATCATGGTTGTCAAACAAATGAAGAAAAGAAAATCCGCCCTAGTGCAAAGCAAATACCTTCCTACAGTTACACCTACTTCAAGCAACGGCCTTGCTACTTCAACTAATTTCTTTCGAGCTACTCCTTCTCTTGCCAACTTGAAGTCTGACCTTGATAAGGGCAGTACCTATCTTGGAGTCAGGCTGTTCAGCTACAACGAACTCGAGGAAGCCACTAATTGTTTTGATTCTTCAAAAGAACTTGGAGATGGAGGGTTTGGCACTGTTTACTATGGTTAGAAGATGAAATTATTTTATTTTGCAGTATAGTAACTTTGCATATATTAACTTCTTTGTTGACTACTTTCTAAAGTTTTAACGTAATTGCTTGAATGATCAGGAGTACTCAGGGATGGGCGTGTGGTTGCTGTCAAACGCCTATATGAGAGCAACATGAGACGTGCTGAGCAGTTTATGAATGAAATTGAGATCCTAGCTCATTTGCGGCACAAGAACCTGGTGGAACTTTATGGATGCACCTCAAGGCATAGCCGAGAGCTTCTACTTGTTTATGAATACATGCCTAATGGAACTGTCGCTGATCATCTTCATGGAAGACAGTCGAACTCTGGTTTGCTCCCTTGGCCTGTTCGGTTGAGCATTGCTATAGAGACAGCCAGTGCACTTGCATACCTCCACGCTTCAGATGTCATACATCGTGATGTCAAAACCAATAACATTCTCCTAGACAACGACTTCCATGTGAAAGTGGCTGATTTTGGTTTGTCAAGATTGTTCCCAAGTGATGTAACTCATGTATCGACTGCTCCTCAAGGGACGCCTGGATATCTTGATCCGGAGTATTATCAATGCTACCACCTCACCAACAAGAGCGACGTTTACAGCTATGGTGTGGTCTTGATTGAGCTGATATCAGCTTTAGAAGCTGTGGACATCACTAGGCATCGGCATGATATTAATTTGTCCAACATGGCAGTGAACAAAATCCAAAACAATGCTTTAAATGAGTTGGTTGATCCATTTCTTGGATTCGATAAGGATTTCGTGGTAAGGGAGATGGTATCTTCAGTTGCAGAATTAGCTTTCATGTGTTTGCAACATGAGAGGGAAATGAGGCCAAC
>Ga0325410_1002368_pt1 | contig 21135 bp, 10 predicted proteins | sample PopdelMetagenome_16_FD_206182 | JGI IMG/M metagenome (GOLD analysis project Ga0325410, IMG submission 206182) | Populus deltoides microbial communities from Bellville, Georgia, United States - Xylem-PdIQD-R3 | ecosystem: Host-associated > Plants > Phyllosphere > Stem > Wood/Secondary xylem... | reverse complement strand
TTCCTTGGGATTTCGAATCGTTTGCCAACTATTTAATGGAAGTACAGAAACACTTTAGGATTGGAATTGGGTGAAATTCTTTATGGGTGTTATTAGTGGAGGGAAAGTAGATGCGGTGTTATTGGTGAGAGGGAAAGAATACGGGAACGTATAAGGGGGAGAGAGAGAGAGAGAGAGAGGAGGTGTACGTACAGGGATTATAAAATAAACCTCAAAAAACAATTAAAACAAGAAAATTATAAAACTATATTATAAAAAAACCGATTAAATTAATTAAAAAAATTTAAATAAAAAATTAATTTAATTCAATTTTAAGTCTCTGTAGCTAAAATCAAAGTAATTAAATCGAGCCAAACCGGTCTAAAAATTACTAAGTACTATCAATAAAAAAAATTACATTCTAACCCTAGCAATTAGTAATAAGCTGCTCCTCTCCATAATCACAGTCTCAATCTTTAAATCTAAATCAATATCTTTGTCTTTCAATCTCTTTTTTTTAAAGTAAAGTTGTTCCTCCAAGCTCTTTGTCTCTTGATTCTCTTAATCTCTCAGTCTCTTGATCTCAAGCTAACTAGTCTTTTCTTTTTATTCTTTTGTAGGGAATTCTAAGATGACCTGAGAAACATTGGGTTATGTGTCCAATGTAATGTACATCATCATATAAACTTGAATCATTGAGCGACCATGATTGTTTTTCATCAAACCCCCTAATGACTTTCTAATTGCCTTCTCTTATTAGTCCCTTTTACACTTTTTAATTGACTTTTTTTTCTTTAATTTATTTGTTTTACTATATTATTTCAAGGATGGTCATTTATTTGTAGTTGCATTTTGATGAGAAACAAAGGCTGGTAAAGCTACCCTCATTGTTGAACCTATTTGTCTCTTTGTAGAAGCACATTTATTTATAGGTTTTGAATCTTAAATAACTAAACCGAATTGGAAATAATCGATTTAAATTATTTTTTGTTTAGTTACGGTTTTAAATCCTAGAAGAAAAAAATCGGGTTGGTTATTTTTTTTAGTAAAAACCGAACCGAAAATAATCACGTCTAGGTGCGCATAGGATGAGAACTGAGGGTTTTTGGATCCGAGACATGAGTACTCTTTTTTATTATTATTATAAATTATGCTAATTTCAAACTCAAGACATTAGATTTTATTTATTTTTATTATTGAATTTTAATTTTTATTATTTTATTAAATTTTTATTAACTAGTGGATTTTAAGCTTGAATTTGATTTTAATTAGAGTTTTATTATTAGTATGCATGCTAGGAATTTGATTTTATATCAATTGCAAGTTTGAATAAATACTAAGCATGCATGCTAATATTCTTTTAATTATATTCGTGTTGGAAGCATATTTGTCATGAGTTATTAGTTTCCATGCTTATAAATTTAAACTTATATGAACAATAGGCTTTCTTTGAAACATTTTTACGTTTAACATATCTTGTTATGATAATTCAAACATCCTCGCTCACTAGTCTATTAGTCTAATATATTTACAATTTTTTATTAACATTCTTAAGGATTTATCCTTATATTAGACTTTATTTAGTTATCTTGTACAGAAAAAATAATAATAATAAAAATATATTAAGTGTGAAAGAGGTTTTTAATATTTTTAAAATTTAAGTTATTATTTAACTTTCTTTTAAATTGTTATATTCTCACATATAGAATTAATTTTAATTTTATATGTTTTATTAGGTTGAACATGATGGAGATAATCCTAATTTATTAGGTTGTGTTCAAACTATATTGATAGATAATCCTAATTTATTAGGTTGTGTTCAAACTATATTAATTAAGGTTTCAAATAATGTTTGTTTCAACCCACGCTATCAGTTATATAGTGTTCATAGTTACGAACCTAGAAAACTTGTAGATCTTTTTCCTATGTCTTCTTACTATAAAATATTTGATTCAACTGAATCATTTGCATGTAGATTTCATAATTTGCGTGTTGATATTATAAAACAAATTAAAGCAAGTTATAAACAATATAAATTTTGAGCTGATTTGTATAAGTATCATGATATACTTAATGTTAGAGATTATTTCGTGATACAAATCAGCCATGAACGATGTCCTTTGAAAACTAATCATAAATTTCAAGTGAGTAGTTCTATATCATTCAAAGTGTTGCAAATGATTAAATTAAACAGTTATGTTGCAAACTGCCATCAAACTTTAATATTATCTCTACTTTTTATATATAAAATACAACCTATATCCAATGCATTTTAAAACCTCTGCCCCATTAACCTTATCTTTGGCCCAAGAAAAACATGTCAGTGCTATTTTGGATGCACAAGTTGTTTTTACCAAGAAAGGTGAATTTTAGCGAATCTCGGTTTATGATATAGATTACCAGATTCAAACTATTTTTGGATTATCGTAAAGATATCACAACAACTTAATCATGATCTTTGGGAGCATTATTGGAGCCGCCTTAAACTACACTCGACACGGTCGAGTTTCTCTAACCCTAGGATAGTTGGTGGGGACACCAGACCCGAAACACTGTTTATGCACTCGTATGATCATAAACGATGAGGGGGTAGCCCAAACCATTGAGAAATTCAACTTTAGCTTATGTTTTGGTTTAATTTATTTGAATTTTTAATTGAGATTTATTAATTAGGCTTTATTTGTTGGGCGTGATTTAATTATTATTTAATATTTTATTTAGTGGGCTATAAGCCCAATTATTTGTTCTAGTTAGGGTTTTATTATTCATATCATATTTTTCTAAATGTTAGACAATTTTGATGAATTGATAAAATACAAAATTTTCCTCTTCTGAATTCTCTCTTATTCCTAGTTTCTTTTTCTTTCCTTGCTTTCAATTCTTGGCTTCTTTCTTTGCTTTTAGTTTTCTTTAGTTTTTTTGTTTCGATTTAAATGATCACATGGTCAAGTCTATTAAGAAAATATTAACTAATAAGTTTGACATGAAAAACTTAGATGTTGTAGATGTAACAACCTTAATCTTGTAAACTCAAAATATACAATATGTATTTGTAGTTACCAATTTTTTTCCTTTAAACTTATATGTTTTACTAAAATTTCAGCAGAGTTTCCTTTGTATTCTTTTGATATCAAGTTATCGACTCAATCATTTCTCAACCTGTAACATCAATCACAATATTCATCCATCATTTGGACTTTCAAAACTCCAGCATATATCAATATCTCATTTTTATTTTCTATAGAACAATTTATTAAAAGCTAATAAATTCATAACATGCATCATCTATTTAAAAAAAAAAATATTTGTGCTCAAAATATATATACAACCAACCATAATTTAACTTAATAACATCGACAATATAAATTACATCATACACAAGATAATAAGTTAAACATTACAATTCTTAGTTCTAAAAGCATATTACAACAAAATATTAGTTCTACTATTCAGTTCAGTTCAAAGGTGCAACGTACCTAAAAACATAATCACATTAAACTGATTAAATTGTACATTTCAACAAATAATTGGATAAGGACTAATTATTCATGCACATAAGATAATTTTCACATCATTTAATAAATTGTCTTATTTTTTGTAATTTACAATTTTATATATTCTTTTCTAGACACAGAGAATAAATCTATTGAAAAATAACAAGAGTGTCTCCTACAAACCTGCATATTTAACCTCAAATTAAAGTTTTACAATTAATCTATATTACACCAAGAGGTTATCCCATTAACTCATAAGTTAATTTTCTTAACATGACCATTCAACCAAGCATTATTTTCAGTAGCCAGGAAATAATCTTCTCGGGTCGCCCATTCAACAGGGCATCATTTCTAGTGACCAAGAAATAATTTTCTCATGGCTTGCCCATTCAACGAGGCATTATTTCTAGTAACCAGGAAATAGTTTTCTTTTGAACTTTACACTAAAATTACAATCTATAAAATTTCTTTTACAATAATAAAAATTAAATCATTTAACTACTCCAAGGTGTCGAACATCTACCTGGTGTCTGTGCGCGTGAAGAGGTCAATTGTTGCTGATTAGGTCGTGGTCTTCTCTGCACCAACACAATTTACTTTGTCATTGTTTATTCATTTGAACCGGTAAAATTCTAATACTAATTACATATTTATTTTTCATAAAAATCTTTATTCAATTTAACCTATCAACATCAATTATCTTCAATTTGGCAAGATTTCTCAATAATATTATTAAACTCCATTTTCTAATTTTCTTCTCTTTTTAGCCAAAAATAACCTAGGGAAGAAAATAAAGATTTTTTTTTCTTTGAAAAATTCTTACTCCTTTCATATAATAACACTTATAAACCTTTATCTTCCCACATTTTCAAAACAATTGAATTAAAACCTCAAATCCCCTAAAGTATTCCTCTTTTGGCTAAAAATTCAATGAAAATGGAGGGGGGGATTTTTGTTTCTTTTATTTAAAATTAAACACTTACCCAACCATAATTTATGCTTTCTAACATGGATAAATCATAATTTGCATTATTCCTAGAATTCATAACATACATCCACAACTTCACATAATCAAAATTTTACATAATCCTTCACAAACATAAAATTAAAGGAATTAATCAATTGGAGCATTTTATTTAGCTCACTTTGATAAGGATTCAAGGAAAGAATGCAAGAAAAATCAAGTTTTCTTCTCCTCCCTCGTCAAACCCTAGCTTGAAATTCTTCCTCCAAAGCACTCACCACCTTAAAATCACTCCCTCTTGATGTTTAACTAAGTTAATCATCCTAATTACTCATTTTAATTGGTGAAACCAACAAAAATTTAAGTAGAAAATCACACAATTCCTCCCCCTCTCTTTGTTTCAAACTCACGGCCAAAAGAGAAAAATATGAAGCATTTATAGTCTAGCTTTTAACTATTTACACATTGACCCTCATTATTTCTTAATTCTATTTTTGTCACTCAACTCTTCTTTTTCTTAATTTACACCATAACATATTATCTTTTACTCTATTGTATCCATTTACTATACTTGAAATCCCTTTTATTTAATCTATTTGGTATTTTATTTATTTTACTCAGATTATAATTTATCGAGTTTTTACAAAAGATGTCATACTAGTAATAAAAATTTATAAGACATCTAATGGATTGGTATTGTCCCAATCTCATTACATTATGAAAATTCTTGAGAAATTTTCTAAATGTGACAATAACATTGTCAAAACACTAATTGATATATATATATATATATATATATATATATATATATATATATATATATATGTTTAAGAATAAAGGTAAGAGAATAAATCAATTGGAATACTCTTGAATAATTAGAAGCCTAATAGACATTATGAACTGTAAAAGACCTAATATTGATTATTTATTTGGTAAAATGAGTAGATTTACAAATAATCCAAGTATGAATTATTAAGAGGTAATAAAAAAGGGTATTCAAGTATTTGAGGTACACCTTGGACTATGGCCAACACTACACTAGTTACTTAATAATACTAGAAGGATATAATGATGCTAATTGGATTTCCAACATTAAGGATTCAAAATCTACAAGTGGATATATCTTTATACTTGGTGGAGCAACTGTATCATGGAAATTCCCTAAACAAGTTTGTATCATTAAACCCACGATGTAGTCAAAATTTATTGCTTTTGATAAAACTGGAGAGGAAGCCAAATGGATTTGGAATTTCTTAAGGGATATTCCATGTTATCTAAAATCAGTGCCAACTATTTGTGTCTGTTACGATAGTCAGTCAATAATTAAAAGGGCATAAAGTAGCATGTATAATGGAAAGTTTAGGCATATACATCATAGACATAATATCGTTAAGCACTTGCTCTCAAATGGAATTATTTTCATTGATTATATAAAGTCAAAGGAAAACATTACGGATCCGCTAACCAAAGGTTAATTTGTCGAGAGAGTTTGTGTATAGTTTATCGAGAGGAATGAGCTTAAAAACTTAAAAAATAAAAGAGTGTAATGATGATAATCATATCTAGTTGATTGAAGATCCCAAGATCTTGGTTCAAATGGAAAAATAAGTCATATAACATATCAATAGCACTAGAAAATTATTATTTTCTATTTATTCCAATGATAAAATAAGTGTTAGTTATAGTGTGATAAATGGTGAGTTGAGCTCTTAATGATTTTCATATATTGGTACACCAAGTGAAGTATAGCATAATACTTTAAATGAAAGATCACCTATATGAGTGAAAAATATGGTCATTTCTTTGAGAATTTTGATAAAAAGTGAATTCTCTAAAGCACTCATGAGTCCAAGAGTTGTTCAAGGCAAAAATAAACAGTGATAACCAAAGGAAATCTCTAGGTGGAGAACTATATGAGTATTATAGTCTTGGTTTACACAAAAAACTGAATAGTTTAAGACATCGCATTCATTATTTAATCGAGTAAGTCTGATAGTAATTCATTAAGAAATGTTTAAAGCTAAAATTATCTATTTTGATGTCGTAATCTACCAAACCAATATCTCTCAACAAATCTTTGAGTCATTTTCAAATTGGTAAGACAATTTTTATTTATGTGTGGGATTGTTGAAAATTTGTTTTAATTACCATGATTTAAACAAATTACGAGTGAATGAAAAACTAACTTTAAAGAACCCTTGGTTTCTTTACTCAAAAAACCCTTGTTTTTTCTAAATTTAATTCTTGATTCATTATGGCTAATCAAAGATTGATACTAATGTGAATTAATTCTTCAACCTTTTAGCTTTTAAAATTCATTGTGTGCTTTAGGTCGCACAGTCTATTCATCAAGTATGAAATTCTTTTGCAAGTTTGAAATATAATGTATTAGATAGATCTAGTCCTTCATGGGCGAGTGAGAGATATTTGTTATTGGATTAGGCATGGTCCGCCCATGAGAGATGAGCTTGATCCAAATGTTTACAGGAGTTACTAAAAGAAGTAATTGCTTCCTCTACTTATATATAGGTACATGACCCATTACAAAATGAAAAATTTTTTACTTTGAAAGATAATGGTTCTTTTTTTTCTCTTCTTCTATCTTTGACTCTCTGAATTAACTTGACAAGATTTACAAAGACATTCGTACTGTGAAATTTCTATTTATTTCTGGTAATTAAAGTAGCACTGAAGCAATTGATCTAGAGACAAGAAAGCAAATTCTCAAATCACAAGTAAATTTCCTTTAAATCTACAATGGTATTAGGGCATGATTTTAAGATGTGCATTCTATTAGATTTTTATGCGATATATCTATTATTGTACAAATGTTTTTTTTTCTAATACATATGAATACATGTTATTTCTTTGATTGCATCAATAACTGCACCATGTATTATTTAAAAGAGAGATTCTAAAAATGTTTGTCAAATTTGCTTTTCTAAAGCGAAAGACATTGGCTTTTGACTATATTGATTGTATCACAAATTTTTTATTCCTAGTTTTTTTTAATAAATAAAAATATAACTGCTTCAAAATGACAGTTGTGTAACTACCATTTCATCCATTTAAATTCCATTTCATAGAATTTATCGTGGTTTTTTTTTTTAAAAAAGAGAGGTTATAATGGCTATAATGGCATTTGACATTATGTAACATAAATTCTTTTTATTATTATTTTTGAAATTCATTAATTTGAGATATATAATTAAATTTTTAGAATTAATTAATCTAATAATAATGCATGATACCTCTTGCCAAATTGTTCAAATAATTTGAAAGAAGAGTTACTTTTTAAACTATACATACATATTGGTTTGAAAAAGTGTGCCTTTAAACTCTACAGATGTATTGGTCTGAAGAGATGTGTCTCTAAACTTTACAGACACATTGGTCTGAAAGGATGTTATTTTATTTATAAATACCAGTTCAATGTTGACCAAAAAAAAAACAAGAAACAATTGGGGGGCATTCCGAGAATAAAACTTGTCATAACCTAATTTTGACCCTTTGGCTTTTAATTTAATTTTTATAGGGTTAAAATAAAAAATTAAAAGATCAGAGATTTATTTCGATGAAAAGTGTGATTTGTCAACTTCCGAGAAAATTAAGGACTACAATGTGCTTTTGTCATTCTATCTTTATCTTCAAGATAATCCATATCTTCAAGATAATCTTTATTTTCGAGATAATCCTTGTCTTTAAGATAAAGATAGTTATCTGCTTTCAAATTTGATTCTTAATCAAATTCAAACTTCAAAGAAGAGAATGAGTTTGATTGAAACTTGGTTTCTCACACGCGAAGGGACTCTGGCACTATAAATACAGATCTCAGGGTATGAAGAAAAAGGATGATTAGAGAGAAACCCTAAAAAGAAAACTCTAGAAGAAAGCCATTACCCGAAACCTACAAAAAAATAAAAAGGACATTAAAAAAAAACAGAGCAATACAGACCGAAAACCAGAGCAAAAACTCAGACCCAATTTCAAAAGGAGACGCTCTCGACCTCTTCTTCGCTGGCTCCAATTTCAGAGGCATTGTTTTTATTGCTTGAGAAGGAGCGAACAAAAAAAAAAAACAAAAGGGAGCATACATCAGAGACAGAAACAAAGAAGGAGAGAAGTTAGCTTTAGCCAATCAACACATCTCCACCATTGTCTTCGTCATCAAGCTCCAGCACCAGGTGGACATTGAGAGAGACAAGGAGAACAAGAGAAGCAAAAAAGACTAGAGGCAGGAAAGTAAGAAAGAGGCAGGCGATCAGCAACCGCTCGCCTTCGCCTCCAGCAGACCAGGTAAGCGGCTTCTACTTCTTCATTTTGTTGCAGCTAATTAGCATTTACACTGTGCAAGTGAATTTTAATTCACTTGCACAATGTAGCAACACGCGTGCGTTAAAGCACGCGTGTTGCTCAGCCCAGCCAGGTCACTGGCTTGGGCCAGTGACCGGGCCGGGCTGGCTGAGTCCAGCCCACATGGGCTGAGCTGAGCCCAGCCCCAAAAAAATAAAAAAAATAGAAAAATAAAAAGTAAAAAAATAAAAAACAAAGATGTGTGTATGTATAAATAAAAAATAAATATGAATTTATTGTTTTTATTCATTGACGCCAGAGTCAGAATAAAAATATCGATTCACATTTATTTCATTGTATTTTATTTAAATTACATAAAAATAAAAAAAATATGCATGCAAAAATAAAATAAAATAAAGTAAATTTATTGGTTTATTCACTGATGCCAGAGTCAGGAATAAAGATACTGATGTAAATTTATTTTATTTTATTTTATTGTATTTTACTTTTATTTAGTTACATAAAAAATGTGTATGCGTAAAAAATAAATTTATTTGATTTGTTTATTCACTGACGCCAGAGTCAGGAATAAAAAAATACAGATTTAAATTTATTTTATAGCTACGTACTATTTATCAACACCAAAGTTGGAAATATTTGTAGTTAAATATTCACTGGCGCCAGAGTCAGGAATATTACATGCAAACCATCATAGCACAAACCAGCAAAACATTAGCAATTTATGACAAAACCAGCAATGCAGCTTGCCTCAGGCAGGACGTTTAAGGGGTGATAATATCTTCCCTTTTGCGTAACCAGTCCCGTACCATAGAATCTCTGCTGACCAGTCAGGGTTCCTAGGAACCATAATACTAGGTGGCGACTCCTTAAACAAAGAATATCCCCATTAAAGAACAGGATGCCAGAAATCTGTTCTTTTCCAAAGAATTAATTTTTTAAGGCCGCTGCAATGTCGGGTGCGACAGAATGGCGACTTCGCTGGGACCTTAGGACTAAGCTTTGCTGTTTGTATTTTTTATTGCTAAAAATGTTTTGTTGTATTGTTTTTGTTGTTGTGTTGTTTATGTTTATCAAGTTTTATATTTTGCTCTTTTTACTGTTTTAGCATGCATAGTTATTCATTGTTTATCATGCATATATATTGGACATGGGTCTAAGGCTTTCACACATCACTCATCTTATTTTTAAAATACATGTGGTATCAGCTTTAAGATAAGTGGAGGAGTAACGGCACCCCAATGGCTTTATCCTGGGTAAGGCTCGCGAAACTATTCAACTCCCGCATGATTGTTTGCTTGATAGTGGTCGATATGCCAAACTGATATTACTCAGGGCCTCTATTTTCACGCTACTTGCAAACCTCATATCAACCTTTCGAGGGTGATCACTGAGCATGCGAAAGACCGTTGAGACTAGATAGCAAAACTACCCTGATGCATTTAATGACTAGAACCTATCCTTTAGGTTAATCCCTGCGTAAATTCATTGAGATAAGCTTAAACGTGCTTTCGGGTGACATAATGACCGATATTCCTAAGATAACAACTGTTGAGTATGGATTCGAGTCTGAATCCTTACAAATGATCGAGGAGACTGCCCTAGACTGGATGTCGGTGAGATACCGCTACTCAAAGACATTAGACGCATAGTGAAAGACACCAAGAATGTGGCTGAAAGCTCAGATGACAAAACGCTAAACAGATCTCCTCTCGGCATTGCAATGAATATCAGATTCGGATCTGACCACACATTTAAAGAATAGCGATCGTTATGTCACCCCTCAAAAGGCGAATCCATACCCAATATGTTGTATTCATCTTCATGCATGTTGGAACATACAATTATGACCTCTCATAATACTGCTCTCCAGGTGAAATATAGGTCCCCCATTGAAACCTATCTATAACAATCATTTGAGAAAAAGACAAATGGAAAACGAAGAAAGAGCCCAGTTGGAAGCCCCACACCGGAAAAAGATGGAAAGTCGTCGGGCTTACTAGCCTACTCGAATAAGCCTTGAGATCTAAACCTGAAGAAGCAAAATCTATAGCTCAGCCTGAACCTATGCTCGTAAATCCACAGAATCTGGGGGCAAATGAGAAGGAATCTTAAAAAAGCAAGATGGTAAAAGAAGATGATCTGAACAAATTCATTGCCCTAGAGCAAAGGATGAGGGCATTTGAGGGAATTCACCTATATGATCCTATAAAGGCTGTTGAGATGTGTTTGGTGCCCAACGCTGTCATTCCTAAAATTTTAGAGTGCCAGAATTTGTTAAATATACGGGAACTCAATGCCCTCATCTCAAAACATACTGCAACAAAATGGCTAAGGTGGCTGATGATGAGAAACTGCTGATTCATTTCTTTCAAGACAGCTTGAGTGATGGTGCCGTCACTTGGTATATGCGGTTGGACAATACCAAGGTTAAAAAATAGAAGGATTTAGTTGATGCCTTCATGAGGTAATATAAGTTCAATATAGATGTGGACCCTGATCGTTTAAACTTGCAAGCTATGAAGAAGGAAAACAAGGATTCCATAAGGAAATACGCTCAAAGATGGAGGGAGGTAGCTACACAAGTTAACTCTCCTATGTTGGAAAACAAGATGATCAGTTTATTTTCCACAGCTTTAAAGCTCCATACTTTGAATACTTGGTTAGAAACTCTGCACAAAATTTCACTGACCTGATTGTTATAGCTGAGAGGATTGAACAAGCCATTGGGTTAGGTAAGATTGCTAACCTGACTAAGAAGAAGGGTTTCACTGAAGGTGGTTGCCAAGACACTTATTGTTCCTATAGCTAATTGCTTCACACCAATTCCTAGAAATCAACTATCTTGAAGATAAAGCTATGGTGATATTATTGACTGTTGAAGAGATGCCCTTGTCAAGGAGAATGAATGATTCTAGAAATTCCAATAAATGATTGTTAAATGTTTAGCCCCTTTATAGGCTATCATGCTAGTATTTATAGCCCAAAATGTTGTCAGAAGTTCTTTGTTGTTGAACTTCTTTTCCAAAGTTTCAATGAAAATAGTGAGTTTATCATTCAATCGTATTTACGACCAAGCATTATTCATTTTTCTAAGAGATTTTTCTTATAAAGACTCACAAACACATCTTTGAAACCTTGCGCGATCTCATAGATTCAATTCATTACTTTTACCAACATCAGTTTCCCTATTGGAGTTTTGAAAAATTGATCTGGCATTTTGATTTCAAAAGTAATTTGATGTTTATTTAAAAATGATATTTTTGACATTCCACTTGTAAAATGACAAGTGAATCAAGCAACTCCTTTATAAAGGTGACCAAACTCTAAAAAGAAAAAGAAAAAGAAATGAATAAATACCTTTACCCCATGACTCTTGAATATTGTGTTTTTAAATGTATGAATAATGGTATGTAGTGAACTTGTTGCTCATGACCCTTGAAATGCATCTTTGCAAAGACCAAACCATCATACTAGATGAGGTCAAAGTTTATTGATCTTAACTGCTTGCGCTTGAAATGAGGAAAGGCCATCTTTGTTATTCCTTTCACATTCTGAAATAAGTACATCTCTTGCAATCCCTTTTTGAGCCTGAATAATTTTTCTTTCATGAAAAAATCCCGACTAGGATCACACCCCACACTGGAGGCAAGTGAAATTTCAATGATCAAGAAAGATAATAAAGCCATGAGAAAGCCAAAAGGCAAAAGAGCCCAAGAAACTCAAATGCTAGGGGGCATGCTCAACTCACAAGAAAACGTGATAACCAAGATAAAGCGAGTATACTCTAGCAAAGCAATGAAAAAGAAAAAAGAAAAAAAGGGCAAATCAAATAAGAGCGGCAAAAGAAAATATGAATGACGTCAAGAGTCAAACTGTTGATAGTGATCTTCAGTTTTTGAAACCCTGAAACACTCTTTGAGCCTTATGAATCCTTTTCTTTCATAGCCAAAAACAACAGCTACGTTACATGCTTGTAGAAATCCTTTCTAATCAAGCAAGCAAGCAACCTAGAATAATAAACAATGCTCTCAATATGCAAAGAATATTTTTTTCATAAGATTCATGACATCAAGAACAAACTATTCATTATTATTCATGCTGATAAAAATATATGTTCAAAAAGAGACAAGTTTTTCTCATACAAAACCTCAAGCTTTTTCTCGAGCCCTTCATTTTGAAACAAAAGGTCTTCTCATGACATATTTTCACCGAAGACCTCATTGCCAAACACAAGAGCAAATAATCTCTTTTTCAAGAAAGAAAATAACCAAGGAGTTGCAAGATTTCAAAAGCAAATTGTTTTAGACTCGCATCGAAATAATTTTTGTTTTTAAAATGCAAGATCAAGATTTCAAGATTCATTCTAGACCCATACTTCTTCACCAAACTGAAAAGGAGAGAAATGAGAGATTGGTCTCTTAAAACCATTATTCATCTAAGTCAGTGACATAGCACACTTGGGGACAATGACCAGTACAAGGGGACAATATTGTGTTTAAGGAAAATCTATCATCCCTTACAATAAGACAAGGGGGCATTTTGGTCCTTTCAGAAAGTGATACCGAATGTTTTTAGTAGTGAGACGAGGGGTAATGAATAATCCTCTCAAATTATTTGACGAGATTAGAAAATCTCTAACAAGCAAGTGGGTCACGATGGGCACCGCAAAGGCTGAGTTATGTAAACAAATCTGGAAATAAACTTACATGGGCCAACTCGAGTGGGCTAGAAAACCAAACAACAAAGATGACTCAAATAAGATAGCAAGATCTTACCAACCAAGCAACGAGAAGACTAAGAAGAAATGAGGGGTCTATATTTCAAATAAGGTAAAGAGGCATGCATATCATTTAAACTTTGAGACATTGGACAATGAGTGTTGTAAATTTTATTAGAGAAAATTCTAACAGAATCCATCAAGCGGAAGGCCAACTTGAAATGGAGAACATTGAAATAGCTTTTAAAAAATTTTCACTTTCGAGAATTTTTCAACCTGGGCAGGCCGCCCATGAAAATTAGGCCACCTGAAAAATATCTGTATTTTCCCACCACCTTTCATTCTCCATTCGAGCGTGCCTTTGAGCCCTCGTCTTGTTTCTTTCAAGCGCGCCTTCGAGCCCTCGTCTTATCTCCATTCGAGCGTGCCTTCGAGCCCTCGTCTTATCTCCTTTTCGAGCGCGCCTTCGAGCCCTCAACCATCAAAGGTAGTGCATTTCCTATCCTACCTCCATTCAAGCACGTCTTCGAGCCCTTGTCTTATCTACATTCGAGCCCGCTTTCGAGCCCCTGTCTTATCTCCATTCGAGCCCGCCTTCGAGCCCTCGTCTTATCTCCATTTCGAGAGCGCCTTCGAGCCCTCGACCATTAAAGGTAGTGCATTTCCTATCCTACCTCCTTTTGTGTGCGCCTTCGAGCCCTCATTTCCTTCAAGCTTCCATCTATTGAATAATGCGCCTTCGAGCCCTATCATGTCTTAAAAAATCCTCGTATTTTTTCACTGGGTAGGTAACTCATTACAATGTGACCAACTGGGCCGGTAACCCATTACAATGTGACCATCTGGGTCGGTAACCAATTAAAATATACCATCCACTGGGCAGGTAACCCATTACAATGTGACCAACTGGGCAGGTAACCCATTACAATATGACCAACTGGGCAGGTAACTCATTACAATGTGACCATCTGGGTCGGTAACCCATTACAATATATTATCCATTGGGCAGGTAACCCATTATAATGTGACCAACTGGGCCAGTAATCCATTACAATGTGACCATCTGGGCAGGTAACCCATTACAATGTGACCATCTAGGTCGGTAACCCATTACAATATACCATCCTATACTGGGCAGGTGACCCATTACAATGTGACCATTTGGGCCGGTAACCCATTACAATATACCATCATATACTGGGCAGGTGACCCATTACAATGTGACCATTTGAGCCGGTAATCCATTACAATATACCATCTTATACTGGGCACGTAACCCATTACAATGTGACCATTTGGACCGGTAACCCATTACAATATACCATTCTATACTAGGCAGGTAACCCATTACAATGTGACCATCTGGGCCGGTAACCATTACAATATACCATCACAAAAAAAAATCCTCGTATTTTTCAATCATTGGGTAGGTCGCCTGGAACAATTAGACCACTCGCAAAATTCTCCGTGTTTCTTTTATTATTGGGCAAGTTGCCCAAAACAATTTGATCCATTTCAAAAAAAACAAAAAAAATGGGTTGTCTTCCAAATAACTTGTTCTCTCTGTAAAAGTCATATGTCAATCTACTGTTTTCGAAGTTTTCAAGACTCTAAAAAAAAAAAAATTCTTTCCGTATCTACTTTTCTTTATAAATTTACTACACAAAGCTAAAGAAAATGAAAATTTTTAATATCTTTGCATCGTAAATATTATAAAGAGGGGGCAACTGTCATAATCCAATTTTGGCCCTTTGGCTTTTAATTTAATTTTTACAGGGTTAAAATAAAAAATTAAAAGATCAGAGATTTATTTCGATGAAAAGTGTGATTTGTCAACTTCCGAGAAAATTAAGGACTACAATTTGCTTTTGTCATTCTATCTTTATCTTCAAGATAATCCCTATCTTTAAGATAATATTTATCTTCGAGATAATCCTTGTCTTTAAGATAAGGATAGGTATCCGCTTTCAAATTTGATTCTTAATCAAATTCAAACTTCAAAGAAAAGAATGAGTTTGATTGAAACTTGGTTTCTCACACGCAAAGGGACTCTGACACTATAAATACAGATCTCAGGGTATGAAGAAAAAGGAGGACGATTAGAGAGAAACCCTAAAAAGAAAACTCTAGAAGAAAGCCATTGCCCGAAACCTAAAAAAAAAAATAAAAAAGGACATTAAAAAAACAGAGCAATACAGACCAAAAACCAGAGCAAAAACTCAGACCCAATTTCAAAAGGAGATGCTCTCGACCTCTTCTTCGGTGGCTCCAATTTCAGAGGCATTGTTTTTATTGCGTGAGAAGGAGCGAACAAAAAAAAACAAAAGGGAGCATACATCAGAGACAAAAACAGAGAGGAGAGAAGTTAGCTTTGGCCAATCAACACATCTCCACCATTGTCTTCGTCATCAAGCTCCAGCACCAGGCAGACATTGAGAGAGACAAGAAGAACAAGAGAAGCAAAAAAGACTAGAGGCAGGGAAAGCAAGAAAGAGGCAGGCGATCAGCAACTGCGCGCCTTCGCCTTCGCCTCCAGCAGACCAGGTAAGCGGCTTCTACTTCTTCATTTTGTTGCAGCTAATTAGCATTTACACTGTGCAAGTGAATTTTAATTCACTTGCACAGTGTAGCAACACGCGTGCGTTAAAGCACGCGTGTTGCTCAGCCCTGCCAGGTCACTGGCTTGGGCCAGTGACCGGGCCGGGCTGGCTGAGTCCAGCCCACATGGGCTGAGCTGAGCCCAGCCTCAAAAAAATAAAAAAATAGAAAAATAAAAAGTAAAAAAAAATAAAAAAACAAAGATGTGTGTATGTATAAATAAAAAATAAATATGAATTTATTGTTTTTATTCATTGACGCCAGAGTCAGAATAAAAATATCGATTCACATTTATTTCATTGTATTTTATTTAAATTACATAAAAATAAAAAAAATATGCATGCAAAAATAAAATAAAATAAAGTAAATTTATTGGTTTATTCACTGATGCCAGAGTCAGGAATAAAGATACTGATGTAAATTTGTTTTATTTTATTTTATTGTATTTTACTTTTATTTAGTTACATAAAAAATGTGTATGCATAAAAAATAAATTTATTTGATTTGTTTATTCACTGACGCCAGAGTCAGGAATAAAAAAATATAGATTTAAATTTATTTTATAGCTACGTACTATTTATCAACGCCAGAGTTGGAAATATTTGTAGTTAAATATTCATTGGCGCCAGAGTCAGGAATATTACACGCAAACCATCATAGCACAAACCAGCAAAACATTAGCAATTTATGACAAAACCAGCAATGCAGCCTACCTCAGGCAGGACGTTTAAGGGGTGATAATATCTTTTCTTTTGCGTAACCAGTCCCGTACCATAGAATCTCTGCTGACCAGTCAGGGTTCCTAGTAACCATAATACTAGGTGGTGACTCCTTAAACAAAGAATATCCCCATTAAAGAACAAGATGCTGGAAATCTATTCTTTTCCAAAGAATTAATTTTTTAAGGCCGCCGCGATGTTGGGTGCGATAAAACTCTTTGTTTATGTTTATCAGAAACAAAACAAAACTTCTTAATAAACTTATAGAAGTTGTTGCCTATAAGTTTTAGGCTTTGTTGTATCCTTAATGTATATTGCTTTAATGCTGCAGCAAATATAGTGGGGGCAATTAATACCTTAAAGATAGTGATCCTCACGGCTCAAAGTTTATTTGTTATACTTTTGATTATTATATGTATATGCTTTTGGAATATTTTTTGTTGTAGTGAATAGGCAACAACAAATTAATTATTTATTGGGTTATATCATTAAAACTGTTCATAAAATTCAACAACACATTGATTATATGTATTGTTGGATGAGTATACTGACTATAAGTGGTGTTAACGAGTTCTATATGGAATATCAAATGTTAAGTGTTCTTAATTCTCTACTTAAGGAATGGATATCGATGCGACTATTGTTGAAATATAGGTTAGGATCCTTAGATTTCAACAATCTCGCTGATGAAATGCTGCTTGAGAGGGAATGTCAACATATAAAAAAAAGATATACGATGTATTAGAAGAAGCACAAATTATATGGATGTTGCTGCTAAATTCATTCCATGGTTCAAGCAGAATGAATTTAGAGGAGATGACTTTGATGAAATGGATGATGTAATTGGAGACCCTAATTATATACCTGCAATATAAAATAATTTTGAAATTTATTATTCTTAATTTTTTATTTTTATTATTATTTTAATATTTTTTTTGTTTAGATAATTGGTTGATTTTTGTTGAATTGCATATTTTTGTAATTTAAATTTTGCTTACATTATAATCATGTATATGAAAATATCATCAATTGGAACAATGTGAGTTGCTAGTTGAAACTAATAACTATAATTTTTGCACTCATTTAAATTTCCAATAATAATTAGATCATAAAATGAAAATTGATTAAGCATTTAACATTATTTTCATTTCTATTGTATGTGTTAGATTCTTATTTGTTTAATTTAGAATGGAGTGACAATAAATATCATTTACATTGTACTAGATACTAATATTTGTAATTGGTGTCAATGACGCTTGATATAACTGCATCTAAAAGTATTATTGCTGATTTGAACTATGAAGACAAAAAAAAGTGAAAAGAATTACGATGTTTGGCATCATAAGATTGAGTATCTCTTAGAAGAGCAAGAAATGTTGGAAACAATTACTCAACTGATGGCTAAACCTGAGCAAGGAAACACTACTCAGCACAAGTTTGATATAGAAGCATATCAAACCTATAAGCGCAAGGATCATGTAACTCGTATTCTAATGTTGAGCAGCATGAGAAATGATATAATGCTGTGTTTTGAAAGGCATCGTTCAGCCTAAACAGTTTGAGATGTAGTGAAGATTCAGTATAGGAGAACCTCCACTACTAGACTTCGTCAATTAACCCTCAAATTTGATGGTTACAAGAAGCGTAAAAATTAGACAATGAGGCAGCATCTTACGGTCATGTCTAACATGATTGGAGAATTAAGAGGTGTTGGGCATGAGATGACTGATGAACAATAAGTCCAAGCTGTGATATGCTTTTTGCCAAGCAATTGGGAACACATACGTATTAACCTTACCCACAATGACAACATCAACACAATTGATAATGTTGCTCATCATGTTGAGCTTGAAGAAGATTGATTTCTCGCTGAAAAGCCTATAAACGAGGCTTTTATATATGAGACTAAAATGCAAAAAACATATGGCTCTAAACATAAAAAGAGCAAGGGTAAGGGTCCTAAATATGGTAAGAAAGGAATAGAAGCAAGTAATGGTGGATATAAGCGCAAGCATGAAAAATACGACGGTAAAAAAGACAAGAATATGAATTATTCAATTATGGTAAACCTGGTCACTTTGCTCATGATTGCACTAAGCCAAAGACTCAGGAGCAACTAACCACATAGTAAGGGATCGAACAATCTTTGTGGAATTTTGTTTAATTTCAAAGGGAAGTAGATACATATACATGGGGAATCATGCTTCTGCTGTTGTGCTTGGGATCTAGGGGCAGAACCAGAAAATAAAATTAAGGGGGGCCAAAATATTAGTTGTTTTATTATTTAAGTTAAAAATATAAATATTGTTAAGGGAGGGGCTGGAAAAAAAATTTCTTTGCAGGGGTCGGGCCCCTGCCAGCCCCCCTATCTCTGCCCATGTTGGGATCGGTACCAGTAACTGGATTTGCAGGGCAGTCCCACACTTTATCTTCATGACATACTCTATGCTCCTGAAGTTCGACAAAATCTTGTGTATGTTCTTGCTTTACTAGAATTAGGCTTTTATATTATTTTTGTTGGTTGTTATGTGAAAATATATCTGGAATATTTTTTATTGTTTTGATTTTATATTAAATGGTTTTATGGTGTTAGACACCGTTAATGTATCTATTAAGGATGATGCTTCTATTTATGTTGTTCAAAGTCCAGCATTACTAATGATAATGATATCATGTTATTCATTTTTTTTATGGAATATATTGTGAGTATCATGTAGTATAATTTGTTAAAGTATGTCGATAGACTTAGATTGGCTCACTCACATGAGCAATTACCTTTAGTGCTTGTAAGGTGAGTAGAGATAAGACTATTTGAGTTTTAATGCTCAATAGACGACTTGGACAAAATGAGAGCAATTTTAACTCAAATAAATTATTAAAAAATCACATTGGTTGGGACCAAGATAAGGTTCTTAAATAAAAGAATTAACATGAATGAATTCCCATAATTCATGTATCTATTATGATTGAAGTCGAGTATAAAATTATTCATCTACCACTAAGTAGTGAGCAAATGAGAATTTCTTATTTGAAGTCTATATTTTTTTTACAACAAGACTAAGACTTGTATGGTGTATTTCCTCTAACAAGGAGAGCAACGACATACACTCTTTGTCTTCAGCAAATAAAAAGTAAGCTCCACTATAACATGTATTTCATACTACATGTGCTAACGTCCATTACAGAAATAAAAGATGGATCTCTGCTTCTTTATTATGTGAGTCCTGGAGATCATGTATAAGATCTTAAAATCTTACCCTTTATGACTTTTAATTGTATCATGAGGTGATGTGTAAATGATCGTTACTTTAATAGCATATCCTATGGTCATGGAATGATTCGACTTAAAGAAATACTCCTAGGAAAGCGAGTTAATTCAGATCTGATTGATATGAGAACGAAAGAAAAGGTAATTTTAGTTCTACACTTGTTACTCGTATTCACTGGCCGAGATTATATCACTCGAATATGTTTAATGTGATTTAGAATACTTGTAATTGTAAGGATTGATTAAGTGTGAAATTCTTAAGGGATTGAATTATATTCAGTCATATGTAACTAAAAATGCTTAGGGTATAATAGTACACTTTAAAGAGTAACTAATTATAAGGTTGATGTCTCCTATATAACATGTATTAGGTGTATATATTCGAGCTCCTTGTACTGTGTGCTTCAGGTCGCATAGTTTGTTCGTCAAGTATGAAATTTTTGTGCAAGTTTAAAATATAATGTATTAGATAGATCTCGTCCTTTATGGGCGAGTGAGAGATGTTGCTTATTGAGTTAGACCTAGTCCACCCATGAAAGATAAGTCTGGTCCAAATATTTAAAGGAGTTACTAAAAAAAGTAATCGATTCCTCTACTTATATATATAAGGACATAACTCATTAGAAGATGAAAAGGTTTTTACTTTGAAAGATAATGGTTCTTTCTTTCTCTTCTTCCATCTTTGACTCTCTGAATTAACTTGACAATATTTATAAAGATGTTCGCACTGTGAAATATCTTTTTGGTTCTAGTAATTGAAATAGCACTGAAGCAATTGATTTAGGGATAAAAAAACGAATTCTTAAATTACCAATAAGTTTCCTTTAAATTTACAATATACTTAATATGAATTCTACTATTCTTGTAATTATATTTGTGCTGAAAACATATTTGCCATGAGTTATTAGTTTTTATGTTTATAAATTTAAACACGTATGATCAATAAGCTTTTTTTGTCTTGTTATGATAATTTAAAACATCCTTGCTTACTAGCCTAGTAGAAAAGGTCATATATATATATATATATATATATATATATATATATAAAGAAAAAAGAAAATAGAAATTGAAACCGAAGTTTG
>Ga0325410_1002367_pt1 | contig 21137 bp, 11 predicted proteins | sample PopdelMetagenome_16_FD_206182 | JGI IMG/M metagenome (GOLD analysis project Ga0325410, IMG submission 206182) | Populus deltoides microbial communities from Bellville, Georgia, United States - Xylem-PdIQD-R3 | ecosystem: Host-associated > Plants > Phyllosphere > Stem > Wood/Secondary xylem... | reverse complement strand
AATATAAATTTTATTGTCGGTATTTTATTTGTATTTGATAATTTTCTGGTAGTGTAATGATGATTAAATGCTGAATTGTTAAGCCAATATTTATTTTAAAAGAAAAAAAGATGATTATGCAAATATTTAAGACCCACTTTTCTTTTGAATTTATGCTTTTTTTTATTTTTTTTTATCTTAATGTTATTTTTTTTATAGAAAAAGTACAAATGAATTTAAAAAAAAACACATAAAATTATAATTTATTTATATCAACGAGATTGTAATGAGTTAGAGATGAAAGTGAAAATAATTTACAATTTTGAACATCAGAGTGTAAGGAATGAAAATCTAGGAAGGTGTGTATATATATATATATATATATATAAGCTTTGTTTCACAATATCCGGTTTTAATATTGATCGAATATCGTAGGATATTGTGTTGAAAGATTGACCGGAAATGTTGAAAGAACAATTTTGAACGAAAATCAAGTCGAACCCTCAACTATATGTTTGAAATACGCGGTTAAAATTGATTTGTTCACAAGTCATAATTTTTAAAGAACACACTGTAATTTCTAGACATATAACAACAAAATATTAGTTATAAATTGTTTTAAAACAACTTTCCTTTCCTTTTTCTTCTCTTTTATCTATCCAAGACTGAGTGCTTTTGTATTAGTCTTGGAAACATATTTGCTTTAAATCCACAAAAAATCAAGAATAATTATCTTAATCTTTTCATTTTTTTTTATTGATATAAGGCATGTTTCTGTAGAAATTATTCAATTTTAATTATTTACTTTACTTGAAAATCTATCTTTATGATGTCCTTAAATTTGGGCCATCATTCGACCTCAAATGGTCCATTTATTTGCTGGATAATTATTTTTTTGTTGTTGTAATTTTACTTTCCTAGGTGAATAATCATTTAAAGGAACTATTTAGAAGTCAACTGGAAGACATGCTTTGTGTACGAAAATTTATTTCCTCCTGAGAGAGAGAGAAAAAAACTTTTCTAGGAGCAATACATGCTGCGTACAAGTCACATCATAAATTTCACAATGTTTTTATTATAAAAAAAATAATATAAAATAGAGTTACCTTACAGTTTTTGCCAAAGACAGAAAAACACTAACGACTTTTTTTCATGGTACAGCTAGATATTGCAAATAATTTATTTTTTTTAAAAAATATTTCACGAATATTTTCAAATTCTATTCATATCTAGCAACCAAAGGGGCAAAGTTATTTAATTTTTTTTTTTTTATTCTATGTTATAGAACAAAACTACCACATGACAGGTCGAACATAGTGAATACCAAACGAGTTTAAAGTTGTGTTGAGCAAGAGTTTCCACTCCACACCAAACAGACAGAATCTAATGACTATTCTTACAAGTAAACTTGATGGCCATCCTTGAGATGATTCAAGTTTGGACAATCTTATCACTAAATCTGAGGGATGTGTCGACTGAGCCATGATTATCACTTAAAAAAAAAAAAATCAGGATTGAATTTTGCAACCAAAATATAACAAGGAAAAACATAATCTTAAATCTCAATCCATTCAAAGAGTGTTTTTCAACAAAACCATATTGTAAGAAAATAAACGGCACGATCCAAAATTTTCTTGAATTTATAAGAAAAGATGTTAATCATCTCTGGTTTTATTTTTCGTTAACTTCTTCCATAATTGAGAGATTATGGATTAAAATTGATGGAAACTGGAATCAATTATAAATGGGGTGGTTGCAGTTGCTTTTTATTCAGAAATGTATTAAAATAATATTTTTTTATTTTTTTAAAATTATTTTTGATACCAGCATATTAAAATGATCTAAAAACATCAAAAAAATTAATTTGAAGTAAAGAAAAAGATAAAAATTTTTAAATTTTTTCAAAAATACTTTTAAAATGCAAAAACAAACAGGTGTTGATGATGGTTTCTGAAGTTATTTTTTTTTAGCTAAAATTGAAGTATTTTTTTTTAAAATATTTGTAACAAATATTAACCCTTTCTCTCTTTAACAGTAATTAATCATGGAGAAAAAAAAGAGGGGGAAAATGAAAAAAGAGAGAGAGAGAGAGTTGAATGATTCTGAATAATAACAAAAATATCATTTTCACACTCATCATAATGAAAATGCAGAGTGTGCATAGAGTGGCAAGGAGAATGACAATTCTAGTAGAGGTTGCTATCTCCATTATTTGTCCCAAGACTCGTTCACTTTTAACTTTTCTCTGCAATTTTTATTTTTGATTATTCATCTTATAATTCTTTATTACCTACCACGTGCATTGAGAGGCCTACAACAGTCAATAATTTAGGTGGTTACGCCACACAGCGAGCAATCAGATTGATGGGCTCTCCTCTTGCAAGCATCCCTGAGCTAGGGCATTTGTACGAGCTTGCTAGCTGTGTTCATGACATTTCATTTTCTGTGAGCTTAAAGGCAATCTAACAATTTTGTGTCGTGGGATCTTCAAGTACACACTCCTCTCTGTACCGAAGCATCTGGGTCCACTAACAGGAATTTAAAAATAATAAAAATTATTGTTAGCATTAGGTGGATTTGCAGGAGACAATTATTAGGCATGCAATTTTTTTTTTCATGGTTAAATTTTTTCATTTTGTGGTCTTGACTCCTGGGGTTGTGTTAATTTAGTTAGCCCAGAAGAACTACATTTGTCATTTTAACATCTTCATGGGCCTTCAAAGTAGTAAACCTATATTTGTTTTATTTAGAGTGCGATTTAATAATATTTTATGAAAAATATTTTTGAAAAAAAAAAACTAAAGAGAAATAAAAAGAGGCAATGTGCCTGGAAATAAATAGGGGTATTTAAAAAAAACCGACTAACCAATTAAATTAAAAAAACTTTTAATCGAAAACACCGAACCAAGAGAAAAAACTAATCAAACCAATGTAAAAATCAAGTAACAGACTTATTTGATTCGGTTTTTGTTTTAGAAACTGAAACCAGGTAACCGAACCGGATCTAACATTTGATAAACGCTTAAACCCACTTTAAAAAAAGTGATATAAATAGAAAAGTAAGCTAAGCTAAGTTTTCAATCCTAAAAATTCCCCCCCTTCCCCACTAGAAATAGTAGTTAGGACTCAAAACTCGACTCATTCCATCTTTTTCTCTGCCATCTCCTCTCTTTTTATGACCTCCCCCCTTTTGTTCTCTTCTTTTTAATACAACATCTCAATCAGTCGTCTCCCCTTGTCTTATTTTTCGTTCATTCCTTTCATCGAAGACCCACTTTGAACACATTAGAATCTGGTGTGTGGTTTCTGTTTCTTTTTTTTTATTTTATCAAAAAAAGAAAAAAAAATTATTTTGCTTGATTTTCTCCTCAACAAAGTAGAGTAGACATGGAAACCCATTTTTATTTATCTATTATAAAGAAGTTTTCCTTGCTTTAAAAAAGTCTTCTATGATGAAAATACTATCATAGAAATAAACTGGAAAAAACCCATCTAAGAGATTAGACTTTCCAGTTTCAAACCTAAAAAACTGAATCGAATCGAACCTGTTTGGCCCTTTGTAGGGAAAATTAATCTCTAGGTTTGGTTGAAATTTTGAGCCCAAATTGAACTGAACCAGACCGTGAACACCACTAGGTGTAAGAGGTTAGGCCCGTACGTCTAGCCTGATATAAAGAAAGCCAAGCATGCATAGGCTTACAAGGTCAAGCTCATGTGCCTAGCTTTCTTCTTCTTCTTCTTCTTCTTCTAATAAATGAATTACACATCGTCTATATTGACAGATGATGTGTTGTCATTGGTTCATATTCAAACCATCTTTAATGGTCGAAAAGTTAGAGTTCAAGCTTTGGAACCCCAAAAACCTATATTCAACATTGTTTCATATGAAAAAAAAAACCCTGAAAGCATCCTAAAAATCACATAATACCTATTTTGACTTCAAACACTCTTAAATCAGTGAAAAATCCAAAACTAAATCCAATTTTTTTCTTCTTCTAATTCTAATCTATTTTTTTTTGACAAGATGAAAGTTCCAAACCACCTTAATAACACTCCTATTGATAAGATGAACCTATTAACACCAAAACAATTTATGAACTTGCCAACTAGCTAAGCATAGAAAACAAAATATTGGTCTTTACACCCCGTTGCCCGTTCCCATTTGCCCTTGGCAAGATGTAAGCATGGATTTTGTGCTTGGGCTTTCACGTACTGTAAAAAAACATGATTATATTTTTGTGGTTGTCGATCGCTTCTCTAAGATGCCCCATTTTATTCCTTATACTAAGACCACAAATGCTTCCAGAGTTGCAAAACTCTATTTTGACAAGATTGTCAAGTTGTATGGTCTTCCCCAAACCATAGTTTCGGATAGGGATGTTAGATTTACAAGTTATTTATGGAAAACCCTTTGGTATATGGTGGGAACTAAATTGAAGTTTTCTATTGCGTACCACCCCCAAACTGATAGTCAAACCGAGGTGGTTAACAGGAGTCTAGGCAACCTTTTAAGGTGTCTAGTGAGTGATCATAATAAGAATTGGGATCTGATTCTTCCTACGGTCCACTTTGCCTATAATAGCTCTATCAATAGGTCAATAGCCATGAGTCCCTTTGAAGTTGTACATGGTTACAAGCCTAGGAAACCTTTAGACCTTCTTCCCATGTCCATTCATGCTAGAGTGTTTGAGTCAGTCGAGTCTTTTGCACGTAGAATTCTGGATTTGCATATTGAGATCACTAAACAGATTCAAGCAAGTAATGCACAATATAAACTTCAAGCTGATTTACATAGATGACATCATGAGTTTAATGTGGGAGACTATGTTATGATACAAATCAGACTTGAGCGGTTTCCTTCGGGAACTAATCGAAAATTGCATGCACGTAGTGTCAGGCCTTTCAAAGTGCTACAACGGGTTGGTCCAAATGCTTATGTTTTTGATTTACCACATGATTTTGGCATTAGCTCTACATTTAACATTGAGGATCTAGTTGCATACCATAAGCCCCTTCCTATCCCAAATGATCCATTTGAATAACCACTTAACTCCCCTCCTGATGATCTTATTGAAACCTCTATCCCTTTCACCTTGACATCAACACAAAAGGATAATATTGATGCTATTCTGGATGAACAAGTTGTTTTTAACAGGAATGGTGAGGTTCAACAGTTTCTAGTTCATTGGGTAGGCCGACCTGATTCACTAGAGATACTATCAAATGATCCATTTGAATTACCACTTGGATCACTAGAGATACTTTGCAGCATATTGATCCAGATCTTTTAGAGTACTATTAGAGTCGACCAGTGCTACACTTGATGGGGTCAAGTTTCTCCAACCCCAAGAGAGTTGGTGGAGACACCAGACCCACATTGCAAATTACACGGATATATGGACAGAGACGGCGTAGGATGACCCTGCCTGTCACGCTTTGGTTGGGAGACTAATCCCATTTGGGCCTGTTTCATTGTTATTTTATTTATTTGAAATTATTTATGTTAAAAAGTTTGATTTGATGAGCTGAGCCCAATAGTGAGATGTTTTAGGGTTTTACTATTTATATATTTCTTTGTCATTTTGTGAGACAATTTTGATAATTAATGAAAATATTGTAGACTTTGCATATCTCCAATCCCCTTTTTTCTCTTCTTTAGCTTTCTTCTTTCTCTAAAGCTTCTTTCTTTTCTTTTTTTAATTCTTATTATTTATTGTCCCGCATCACAAAAAAGACTTAAGGGGTGTTTTCGATTATGGTGCAGAAAGTTTTTAAAAGAACTTTTTGCTTGAAAATGTATTAAAATAAATTTATTTAGATTGTTTCTAATTTTTAAAATGAATCTTGATTAAAAACATAAGTTGTGACAAACACCCCAAAAAATATGTATACACCTTTATTCCACGTAGCCATTTGAATCCCATATTATCCTTTTCTTTGGAGGTCATGCTACCCTTGAGAGAAAAACAAGCCATTATTGCCTTGACTAACTTGAATCATGCATCTACAACATCAATAATGCCAACTTGCGGTCAAGTATCAATGTAACAGCACTTTGTAATGCCAAATTTACCCTTAAGACAATATATTGGTATTTCTTTTTCATTGGTGCAGCTTTTAATTTTTTGGCTGCTTTATATGGAATAAAACTTTTCCATGAACAGTTTATAATGTTTTGCTTTGGGTAAAAGAAAGTAATTCATGTGCTTTACTACTTCATACATATATATGCTTAAAAAGTAAAATGTGTAAGTTAAAAAAAAAAGTAATTTACATGTGCTTTACTACTTCATACATTGATAAAAAGAAAAAATCAAATTAGAAAATATGTTAATTTTTGGTATATATAATATTATCTTATTAATATTGGTTAAAGACACGTGATTTTCTTTATTTATCATTTGAATAGTAACATTGCATGGTAGTTTCCAATTAGATTCTAAGAGCTGAATTATTGTGCTCAATTGTCCACTTAACAAAAATCTACACGTGGTCAGGTTTCGTTTTTGATTTACATGGGTGTTCAGGTCAGCTTGCGCGCACCACGACTAATCCCACAGTTCACTGAACACCCTGCAAACCTAGTGGTCAGGTTTTTATTACGATGAGTTGCACATGTTTTTACCATGGAGGCTCTCACATTTCGAGATAGATTTGTACAATAAAATGATTATTTTTCCCTTCATGGAACCAAATAACTTGCTTCCGGAAGCAAAACTTTTTTTTTTCCACTATACCTAATTATCATTACTATATTGAATGGGTAGAATGGTCTCTTAACATTTTTTTCTTAATATCTAAAATACTTTTAAAAATTAAATTTGTTTAATTGTTTGGGTTTGGGTATTTTTGATTTTTTAATTTTTGTTTGCACAACGTAATTATTGAGCTACCCTTGAAAGCAAAAAAAAGAATAGCTTGTGTCAGGGAATTTATTAGTCCTTTTGTTATGGTTTTTTTTTTGTTAATATTATATGGGGTTAGGGATATATGGATCTTTAAATAAATTAAATTAAAAAACATTGCTAGCATGTTTAGTTCACGCACCAACATATAGGAGGTACCTGCGCCCACTAGACGGCGAGTGCAGCGCCTCCCAACTGTAAAAAATAGCCAATTGACGTCTCCTTTGACGCCTGACATGGAGCCGCAACTAGTTGAATGGCGTGTGTAAAATATTTCACGGTGGTTAGATTTTTTTTCTCCCTCATATTTTCTCTCTTTCTTCTCCTTAGGAATTGTGTTAGCCAAGCCAAAATCAAAAGTTCTCCTCCATTTTCTTCTTATTTAAATTGTGTTCCTTATTTTTTTATTCTTTATTTGTTTTGAACCTTTTTTGATTAATTATTTATTTCAATTTCATCCCTTAGAACTTTACTCTATTTGATTTTTATATCAAATTTGGTCCTTATACTTATACTTTTGATTGTTATGTTTTTAAAAATTTGTTTTTCAATACCATCATTATCACTTGATTTAATTTATTTTTATATCAAATTTAACCTCTTTTCTTTTATTTTTTTCCATGATTCCTTTTATTTTTTTAATAAAAAAATTGGTTTTCTTTTTTTGATTTTATTATTCAATATTTGATTTGTTTAGAATTGGGTTTCGTTAATATTTTCAATGCGATTATTTTAGTCTTATGACCCAACCTATAGATATATGATTTTTAACCTGGATTCATATCGGTCTTTTTTATCTTTTTTTATACCGATTTTTTTTAATTTCATTATTTAATATTGGATTTATTGAAGATTAAGCTTCATTATTTTTTTTGTTTTGCTTTCTATAATGATAACTTTGTCTCGTGATCTAAGTCACATGTTTGCCATGCTAGCTTGGATTGGCTCGAGGCTTTTACACTATTTTATTTTATTTTTATGTCAAATTTATTTCTTATTATTTTAATTTTTTACCATTTTTTAAAATTGATTTTTTTTAAAATTTTCAAGTTTCAACATTTGATTGTTTATGATTGGGCTTTATTGTTTTTTTCAATGCGGTCATCCTTGTTTCATGACTTGGATGTTGTCTCGGGTTGATATCAATCTTCTATTTTAATCTTTTTTCACACCTATTTTATTCTTGATTTCATTCTTCAATGTTGAGTTTATTAAAGACTGATTTTTTTTTCCTATATGCTTTTTATGAGGATGTCCCAACCTTACAATTAAGGTCATAAGTTTTCCATGCTAACTCGGATTGGTTCAGGGCTTTTTTTATTTTTATTTTTTAATTTCTTTTTATCTTTGTTTTTCAACATAAAGATCTATAACTAGAGTTACAAAATTTTCTTTTGCTTTAAAACACACTGGCAATGCTTTTACATTATTGTTTTAGGTTATGAAAGAAATTATCTCAGTCAACAATGAAGCACATGCCACTTATCTAGTTAGATTCTATTGCAAGACAAGATTAAGGGTAACTTTATATATTGATAACCTCCTCCATGAGCATTTTAATGTGAGAAGATATCTTTGGAGTAGTGACATGTGAGACTAGTTCACCCTTATTTTGATATGGTTTTCAAAGTTATTTGAAATTTCTCTTTGCCATATTCATTGAATTATGTTTCTATGAATAAATTCTCCTCTTATTACTTAGGAACAAACACTTACTTAAGTTTTATTCCTTGATTTCATTCTTTAACGTTGAGTTTATTAAATACTGATTTTTTTAAATTTTTTTTTTCTATATGCTTTCTATGAGGATGTCCCGACTTTACAATTAAGGTCATAAGTTTTCCATGCTAACTCGGATTGCTTCAGGGCTTTTTTTTTTCTATTTCTTTTTATCTTTGTTTTTTTAGTATTAAGATCCATAACTCGAGTTACAAAATTTTTTTTGCATTAAAACACACTGGAAATGCTTTAACATTATTTTTTTAGGTTATGGAAGAAATCATCTTGGCCAGCAAAGAAGCGCGAACCACTTATCTAGTTAGACTCTATTGCAAGACATGATTAAGGATAACTTTATATATTGATAACCTCCTTCATGAGCATTTTAATGTGAAAAGATAACTTTGGAGTAGTGACATGCGAGACTAGTTCACCCTTACTTTGATATGGTTTTTAAAGTTATTGAAATTTCTCTACTCCATATTCATTGAATGATGTTTCTATGACTAAATTCTCTTCTTATTACTTAGGAAAAAAAACTTAATTAGGTCTTTATCCTACTAAAAGTTGTAGTATACATATTTGTTATAGTTCAGTAAAATAATGCAACCTTTACCCAATTATTTCTGCTAATGGTGTTGTATATTTTTTTCTAGAGAAAATTATAACCTATGATATAGTGTAACACTTTCATATTTTATTTTCAATTGAAAATTTGAAGTGTGCATTTAATAAAATTAATTGATAATCGCATGCCCTAATATATGCTAAAAACACGTTAACGATAACCAAACACTAAAGTGTGAAGCTGAAAGATATTTGCAAATAAAAAAACATGATCTTTGTCATAATCCAATTTTAGGCCCTCTAAAATTCTTTTATGAAAAAAAAATATTTCTGTTTTTTGAAATATGCAAAATCCAAAAAAATCAAAAACATATTTTAGGGCCATAAATTAACTAAATCAGGGATCAAATTGAGATAAATTAAAAGTTTAATGGTCAATTGAGGACTAAATTATATAATCTAGAAATCAAGGATAAATTTATAAAAGGCACATGAATCAGAGGATGCCAATTGATGTTGCCAAGGATTAGATTGTAGGAAATGCAATTTTTTTTGGATTCATAGAGTTGTATACACCAAAATTAAAACTCCAGGGAATAGACACTAATTTTTAGGAATTCGAAAGAGGCGACATGTCATTTGGGATTTAATCAAAACAAGAGTGAAACATCGTTCGGACACTATTCTTCTTCTTCTTCTTCAATCGAGAAGGCTAGTCGAGGAGCCACCTTTAGATGAATAAATGTGGCGTCTTTGACCACCTCAGGTACTCTAATTGGCACCAAATGTCTAAGAAATGCTTTTTATAGAAGGATTAGCCATCCTCATCAAACATTGATATCCTATTTATTTTGAAGAACTTTACAACTTTTTGTTCTTAGTCAACCTTCTCTGCCTTGATAGATTCGAGCTGGTCGAGGGCTAATCATCTTTCCAATCAATAAATGTGGATTTCTGGACCACCAACTTGAGTGAGGTTTGTTCCAAATGATAGACCTTCATCTCCTATACATGTTTCAGGTCCTTTAATGGAACATTTACATTCCAATTTCCATGATTAATTGGCCAAAGTACCATATCCAGTCAGCCTAGACTGAAAAAGAAAGTTATCTGTAAAAGAGCTAACTTTGAGGTTGCTTTCTCTTCATAAAGTTCATTATATAAAAGACAAAATAAAACCAGTCACGACAACTTTTAGGAAGGTTAAGGGAGGGAGAATCTTTCATAACAACCTATCTTTGAAAAACCACCATGAAAATGGTTAGTGGTTTTATAGCTTCCTAGTTTTTCTTTAACTTATAAAAAAAGTGCATTTCCAGGGATGGGAAAGAAAGAGATAGTTTAGGAACGAAAAATAGAAAAGCATCAAGTAAAAGTGAGAGAAAAGTGATAAAAGAAGAAAGGAAAAAAAGTAGAGGAATAAAAGGTTGAAAGGAAGCTGAAAACAATAAGAAAAAAAGGTATAAAGCTATATTTTAACCAAAAGGTATACAATTTATCCTTGATGAGAGGGTGTATCTAAATGAGCACACCCCCTCCTTAATGCCTTTTAAATCCTTGCTTGAATGTTTATTGTTCATCCATTATAATTAATTGTTAGTTTATAAGGTAATTTATGATTAGATCTAATCATGTTTTGAAGTGATATGCATGTTTTGAAATGTATGTTCAAAATGGTATTGGAAGCATAGCTTGATGTTTTAGGATTGTTTTGAAATGTATGATAATAACTTCTCTAAATGATAGCCAAGTCAGTTTTAATGTTTATGTTAGTCATTGAGTTATGTTTTGATTACATGTGTTGATAAATGATTTGTTAAAACTACTATTATATGTTGTTTTTGGTAAGATATTGTGTTTAATCAAGCCATGTTCATGATAATGCTGGTTGAAGACAAGTGTTAGAATCAATATAATAATGTTTAGAGTTAAAGAAATACATTTTGAAGTTTTTTGGTTGGTTTGGTTTTACTGTTGCATTGCTTTTTTTATTTGTTTTCTTAAGTTTTTGATGGTTCAGACAAGTCATTATAAGTATTTTTAAGCTAAAGTTGCTAAGCTTTGGCCAGTATTCTAAATCTTTGATCATTTTTTGGGTTTAAAGTTTTTTCTGGGTTAGTGTTCAAAGGACTATCACTTTTATTTCCTTGCAAACCAAAAATTTTAGCTTGTTTTGTGTGTTTCAATTGAAGCCTAGACCTATACACAAATGTTGTCTACTCTCAATCAGTTCTTTTTAAGCCTATTTTAGATCAATCGATCCTTTAACCCTTATAAAAACTCGGGTTTAGGTTTAAACTATATGACTTGATTTAGTACCTGAAATATTTGTTCCTACTCGATGCATCTTTCTGCTATAATTTTACATGTCCTCCCTTTCCATGCCTTCGGTTTAATGCAATTTGGTCTTTATCTCCAATTTGGTTTCTAGATTCTTAGCAATGTTCTTCGTGTTCTTAAGTATGTTTAAATCGAAAACCATCATTTGTTCATTATAATTTTTGTTTTGATAATTGGTCTAGTTTATGGGTTTGGGCCAAGTTGAGAACTCTAGCCATGTGATTAAGCTAAGCCTATTGGTTTGGGTCGTGTTTGGCAAGGTAAAAATTCACTAAAGGAAAAAACATTTTTTTGGTCTTTAAGCTATGTTTGACAAACATGCTCTTATGACAATTTTTATGCATGCATTTTTCTGGTTAGAGTGTGTTTGACAAACATGCTTTAATACATTTTTCATATAGTTATTTGTTGCTTTAAGGTGTGTTTGACAAAACACGCCCTTATGACATTTTTAAATTAATTGTTTTAGGTAAATGTGTTTGTCAAACATGTCCTACCATTTTTTTCACAACTTTATTTTTTTTATTTTTTTTGTGTTTTTACAAACACGCCCTAATTTAATTTAAATTAATTTTTAGATCTTCAAAGGACTATTTTTTAAATTAATTTTGGGTCTTTATACCATTTTTACCCTCTAACATTAATATTTGGAATTGTGAACTTATACGTAAGTCTAAGAATGTGAGACTTCTATGCTAGGCTTGTGTGTTTGGGCGTTTGTTTTTATTTTTTTAATTGGATTAATGATGCATTTTTTCTATATAAAAAAGATACAGACGACGCGTAATTTGTTTGTCTAAATTTTGATAATTGGAGAGGTGGCTAGAAAATTAGACTAGGGTTTTTGGATTAAAACTAACCTATTTTCACTAAAAGACACTCTTCTAACAAAAAAAAAAAAAACCTAATTTATCTTTTTAAAAAACATAAGATGAAACTAGAAAAAAATATCTTTCAACCCTGATTTATTTATTTTGGCAACATGGAAGCCCAAAAACATCTCAATGACACTTATAAAAAGAATACTTTGACACCAAACTTGACTTTTTTTTTTCTTCTTAAAGGAACCTCACCAACCAAATGTTTTCTATCTTTTCTATCTTTTTCAACGACTCTTTCTCTTTCTCTCAAACTCAGAGATTGATATGTGAACAAAATAAGTTTCAGATGAAAATGTAAAATTGTTAAACTAAAAGGATAAAAAAGAAATTAGAAAAAATAAGAAGACATTTTTTTTTAAAAAGCACCAACAACACATTGTATAAAAAACGCCACATTTTTTTTCACTTTCAATTTTGGTCATCACATTTTTAATTTTTCTCAGGCAACAAATTCATTTTTTTTTTTTGCAAAATTGAGCACCAAGCCAAATGTCAAGAGCATTTTTTTGAAGCCGTGATAACACTATATAAAAAAAATTAAAATAAATTATGAAGTCTAATTTTCATATAACATAGTGTGAAAGGATGAAATAAAAAAAATATGACCAAAGCAAAAATAAATAAATATAAAAGATGAAAATAAGGGGGAAACATTATTGTCATCAAGAATTATCTTAAAGAGGGAACAATTTTTTCCCTTACTTTTTTAGGTTTTTGATAATGAAAAACTAGACTGGATGCTAATTTGGAAAGATAAAACTAGCCAAGATAATGAAAAACAATGACCGAAGCAAAAAAAGAAAAAAGAAAAAAGAAAAAAGAAAAAAGAAAAAAGAAGAAAGAAGAGAAACATTATTCCCATCTATAATGAGTTATGAGGAGGGAACAATGTTTTCCTTGTCTTTTTTTGGTCTTGTTAATGAAATGCTAGATTGTATGCTGATTTGGAAGAGAAAAATTAACAAGGATAATAATTGTTTTTTGCAGAAAAATGTGTAAATAAATTTTAAAAAAAGTCAGCAATGATAAACAAAGACTGAAATGAGATGCTAAGTAATAGATGTAAAGAAAGAAACATGTTCTAGCATCGTGTCATACTATTTAATACTTTTATTAAATTACGTGTCATTATATTTTGTGAGAAAAAAATAAAAATAAATTAAATCAAAACAAAATAACTTGTCAGCATAGTTCCTTTGCCTTCTATTAATCTAACTTTGCCTTATGACGTGGTTCCTTGCGTGGCCTGAATTTCAAATTTGGTCATGTTGAAGTTCACTTGGCATAGCTCATTTGACCAGTGGGTTGCTTCGTTCAAAACCTGATTTAACTCGAAAAATATTTCAAGTCGCCATCATTTGTTTTTCTAAAACGTTTTTAGATGGTGTCTTTTTTCTGAGTCAAGTAGTTAACTCATCAAACCTTCCATACAATCTATAAGCTTAACTAGTTTAACAACTTTTATTTGGAAAGCAAATTTTTTTTTATCTAAGTATATGATAAACAATAGATACTCAAAAGAAAGAGATTGCATTAAATGTCAATAAAAAAAAAATCATGTAGGAATTTACACAAAAAAAAATGGTCTGATCAAATAATTGATGTCTTCTCTCAAAATCAAGAATGTCAAAGTAATAAATAATTCGACAAGATTAGAGTTGATCCACATAAAGGTTAAGGATATAGAACCATATATAATAAAAGAAATAGAGTTAAAGAGATCTAAAAGATGTGATATTATTGTAAAAAATTAATGGAGATAAAACGAATATCAATGTTAGAGGGTTCACTAATGATATTTCAAATAAGTATTGTCCAAACTCTTTTTATTACTCAACTGGAAACCACACACAAATGAGGTTCTAATTGAATGATTTATCATTAATGACTCATTTTAAGTTATTAACATGATCATATTAATTATATTTAATTACCTTATTTGAGTAACACTAACATTGGTAAATATTGTCAAGTATTCATGGTGCTAACTTATGTCAACAATAAATTAAGATCCTTTCATAGTATAAGTGTCGGTTCTCTATGTAGTAGGCTATGAAAAAATTAAATATTTGTTGTGCCAATGATTATACACTATGAATCAAGACGCACCACTTAACAAGGAGGGTATCAATATTGATTAAGATAATAACTACACACATATTAATTAGAAGTTTTCTTTAATTTAAACATTAAAGTTTATGATGGGTTCGAATTATAATTATTCTTACACCATTAGTGTAACCTTTTCACACTGGAAAAAATAGACTCAACTAAACATAATTGAGAAAAAAAACATAAATAAGCAAGTTAAGAACATAACTATTGTATGAATTAACTAAGTGTAATGAAGAAAATGATAAGTATAAAAAAAAGATTAATGAGAATATAACATGAAATAAAACCTGAATATTATAAAAATACAAATATAGAAAGTAAGAGCATGGATCTTGATCTGAAAACCAACATGTATGGCAAATTCCTTATTTTATAGGCTAAAATTTTAAATTATTGATTTGGTGGTTGGACAAAACATCATTGACATTATCATAATCTGAAACGACGGTCTTTATGAAAATTATAGATAATTGTCTCATATTACCAACCCAAAAAGAATGGACTTATTTGGGCTGAACATCGAACAATGTCTTGGTTGCATGACGAATCTAGACTTCTCATTTGTTTCTAAGATTTGAACTTAAAAATAACAATATTGAGTATTGAGATTTGCATGAGTATTTTAGGTTTATATCTTAACTTTCCATAAGCTAAACCACACTTAAATTTGAGGTTAAACCACACCTGAATTGTCAATGGCTCTATTTACAACCAAAATTCCTAATGGTGATCTGGTTTGAATAAAACCAACCCAACTAGGATTTCTTCTCTAAACCTAGCCATCTTTTTTTCTCTTCACATAAAACCCAATTTCAATAATTAAACATATCAATCAATTCTCTATATTGTGAGATATGTCTACTTTACAAACCTACATTTACCATAAATTACAGATATCTTATATTATCAAACTTGTTATTATAAAAAGTTCTTAAGTTAGGGGTTTAATAATATTTTAAGTGTAATATGATAATATAAAACCTTAAGATAACATACTTGTAAGTACTTATCACACTCCCTAACTAGCTTACTACTAGTCCCTAGTAATTAAAACATTAAAATTGAAAAATTATTTACAGGATTCAAACCCAAGACACTCATCATTTTACATCCAATAATCAATTCAAATAAACAAACTCTTATTAGATTTTGTATTTTTTCCACACACCTTTTAATCAAGATATTAATAAACCTTCTTTTTGTGCTCAATATAACAACATATAGTTATGGGGTTTTGCTTGGAAGAAAACAAAATTTGTTACAATGTTTTTCTAAGGTTAATTTTCTTATGTTGGGATATATATTTTTTTCTTTTTATTTTTTTGAATAACATAATTTAAAAAATACAACGTATCCTTAATCCATGTAACGATCTTTAGGCTAATGACTCATAGATCAGTTGGCCTTAGGACATTTGGTGTTGAGACACCTCTACGAGCTTTAGTAACTCAGGTTGAATGTACTTAAATGTAGATAGTAAAATGTTTGATTCGTTTAAGCTTTCTCCCCAACCCATGTAACAAGTTTTGAGCCAATAACTCCTATATCAATTGACGTTAGAGTATTAGGTGTTAAGAGACCCTTTCGGGCTTAATTGCTTAGGTTAAAGAGGCAACAAAACCAAAATTATCTACACATTTATTTATTTATTTATTTTATTACACACACACACACACACACTCCAATTCCCTTAGTTGCTACCTTTGACAAAAGAACACAAATAATATAATAATCTAATTTACAACCCACAATCATGTGTTAATGTGTGTGAGTGAAAAAATATGGTTTATGAATACTTGATAATAAGTATATGAGCAGAATTAAGTGATAATAATATGAGAGTTTGTAAACTTGAATAATTCAAAACGAAACGTATGATAAAACCTTGTTATGAATCTTGCTAATAACTATTATAAAATATTTATTACGATCTGTCTTAAAAGTCATCTCAAGAGTAGAGTTCCTCTTTACTCTTCCATCCTAAAAATAATAATTCTGTCAAATTGTTTTAATAACATTAAGAAGAAAGTTATTTTTTTTTCCATTAATGTCAATTATCCTCTCCCACAACTAAAATGAGACATTGTCCTCAATGTTTAAAGTTAGAAAGATAGAATATAAAAGACATCAGCTGAAATAACAATTATTGAAAAATCTGAAACACACTTAAATAAATATAACCAAACTAAATAACAAAACAAAAAAAATACTATGATATGAGTAAAACCAAAAGACAAATATTTACACACCAAGGCTCAAATCCAATTTATGCTTTTACGAAAGTTATAATTAGGATTATAATTCGTTGTGACAAAGATGTTATAAACCTCTGTTCCATATCATGATCAAGAAAAGACAATAAATCATTATAAAAACTATTAACATTTAACAAACCTATAAGTTTTTGGTGAATGTTCAATTGGGTCTAAGAGGAAATCTGAAATATCTCTTCTAATATACCCAAACCACACGGGAAAGCAATAAAGGCATTAGAATGTTCAAACATTGTTCCTAATCGTTTAGACATTGTCAAGACCTTTAATTCCTCTCTAGTTCTTTTTCTAGTGATGTTCTTTTGGATAAAGCTTTTAGAACGATACCCAAGACTTGACTGCCTCCTAAGAATCCAGCTGTTGATACACTCTTCTATACTCTTTAAATGTATTGGTTGAATAAAAATACAGGGAAAGGTGGGAAGATTTTTTTAAATATAGAAAAGGAAAAGTAATCTTATCACCTATATAGATATGCCAACAAGAGTCTCTGTTTTTTATTTTTATTTTTATGTCAGAACATGTATATGTACAAGTAGTTATGATTGGGGTTCACATCTTCCCTTGGTTTTACAACTAAGAACTACTTAAATGCCTTTCATAGGTTGGAGACAGACTTCCCATCTAGTTTTCTTAAAAATTGATAAACAAGGTCTTTTTTAGTTAGATTCTTGAGACTATGTCTAGCTTATTATTTATGAAAATAAGGCTATAAATCATGAATTATACGATGCACATCTTCACTAGAATACGTCACAAGAGTCAATAAAGATTATTTAAAGACTCTATACTCAGACTATCTTTAATAAATTGTATTTATCTTCACAGTTTGTAAAAACCATTCCAAAAGAATGACACTGTGAATTTTAAGTCCATTTGGCACATCTATGACAAACTTTTAATCGTTTTGCATGATATTTCTTTGCAAAAGTGCTTTTACTTATCTCAGGCATGTGTGAAATAAAAGAATTGAAAGACTCACCTGATACTTAGACTTTTTTTTATATCTAAATTTTTTTTATGGTGTATTAACAACCTTAATCTCTCACACCTAACATGATAAATTTTTATTGTCGTATTTTGAGGGAAAATAGAAAAATACTTTTTAAATTTCTTGAGAATGGTGTCTATTTTTCAGATGAGAGGTCGAGAGTAGATGTTAATAAAAGAGAAGAAATAAGGAATTGAACAAATGATTAATAAATTTATAAACAAATATAAGATATTATGCGAAACTGAAACAACCTACTTGAGAGTCATGAAATATCGTTATTTGCCATTGGACTAGGTTTTAAAAGACACTAGCAAAGCAAAAGTCACACTAAAACAATGTGAGAAAAAAAAATCAATCTTTATAAACATAATCATTTAAACCAATGGATTCATTTTCACTAGGAAAATTATCAAAGTACGTATGCTTTCAAATGATGTCCATTCACCTTAAAAACATTGTTATTCTTTGAATTCTCGATATCAAAGGCCCCATGAGGATAAACATGTTTCACAATAAATAGACCGCTCCATCATAATCTTAGCGTTCTAGGAAATAAGTGGAATTGAGAATTATAAAGTAAAACCTTTTGACCAACATTAAATATTTTTCTTAAGATTTTCATATCATGAAACACTTTGATTCAAATTTGATGTTTTAAGTTTGTACACTAACTTACCTTCTTGGCTATGGTGTCAAAAACTTGACATGATCAAATAATTGATCTCTTTTCTCAAGTGCAAGAGTGTCAAAGTAATAAATAACCTAATAAGACCGAGGTCGATCCACGAGGAGGTTAATGATATAGAACCACAATTCATAAAACAAATAGAGTTAAAGAGATACTAATGGTATTTCAGAAAAGTATAATCCAAACTCTTTCTTTTACTCAACTGGAAACCACACATAAAGAAGGTTCCAATCAAATTATTTGTCATTAATGACTCATTTTAAGTTATTAACATGATCATGTTAATTATTTTTAATTATCTCATGTTAATTATTTTTAATTATCTTATTTGAGTAACATTAACACTTGTAAATGTTGTCAAGTATTCATAGTGCTAACTTATGTCAACAACAAATCAAAATCCTTTCATAGAACAAGTACTGGTTCTCCATGCAGCGGGCTATAAAAGAATCAAGTATTTGTTGTGTCAATGTTCATACACCACGAATCAAGACTCACCTCTTAACAAGAAGGGTATTAAGATTGATTAAAGATAACAATTATAATACATGTTAAGAATAAATATTCTTACATTTAGATATTAAAGTTCATGTTGAGTTTATACTTTATTTATTCTTACACCATTAGTGTAACCTTTTCACCTTAAATTTTTAAATTGTATGTTTTATTAAATGTTAGTGTAATTAAAAGATTGTTTCTCTGAGGTGAAATTTATTGTTAAAGTATAACAACACTTAAAATCTCTTGGGATTTAGTAAGAGTTTTAGGAGTGAAGATTGAATCTTAGAGTGTTTATAAACGATCGATTGTAAAAAGCGAGTCCTCACTCGTGATGAAGACTATTAAATGATAGTAAAAGATGAAACTTACTGCATGAGGAGTGGAGTATATTGTTAGAGTACATAGTTATTATTGAATCACTATAAAATACACATATTTCTCTTGAGAGCCTTATGGTTACAAAAATCATATTTCACTCTTAAAAGAAAAATAATTGATTTTTAAAATTCTACAAAGCTTTTTATTTTTTACTTTAAAAACAGGTAATAAAAGCTAAACAATCAAAGAGTTAAACAAGCTTCAAATCATTTGGTAGTTGGTACCATGTACAAAGAAACCATTTCACTAACAAATGAGAAGAGATTCTTTTCTTTATATATTTGAATCTAAATAAATTTTCTATTTCCTTTCGAACTCAAATTCATGAATCATTTACTAGAAAATACGTAACAAACTTGATAATTGAAGTTGGTAACAATAGCAATTATAAGCAATTGATTTTAAAATCCTAATTGAAAAAAGAAAAAAAATAGTTTATGAACATATTTAAGGTTGCCGGCCCCAAAAAGAGCATTGCACCTTTTTTTTAATATAAAGAGTTATCATCGAATCAGTTTGTGTTAATTATGATTATATAATTTTTAAGCAATATCAAAAGAACATTTTATATCGAAAAGAATTTTATGAATTTGTCTTCAGTGGCCTAAAGTTTCATGAATTGTATATGTATGGAGATGTCACTCTATTTTTGTATTAGACAATCAAATAATAGGCTACTATGCTATAAAAATAAGTTATTAAAGTGCATGCAATTAGTTGTCAATTGTCATAGTATCCTATTAGTTTCCTGTCGTGCAAGATGTTCTAGGTTAAATAATTTTTTTTTGAACTATTTAACATTGTTATTAAACTTGATCTAATGGATTAATTTTGAATTCTCTCAATCTGAATCCATGCCTAACCCTAGTTTCAATGAAACCGTGAGAATTGGCCTAACGTGACATGGTTAATTTAAAGGGTTTAAGGACAACCCAGATGACTAGTAAAAAACATTGTTTAGGCCTTCATTTTTTTTTCAAGATGACATCTTTTATTCTTTTAATATTGAAATGGAAACATATTATATTGACCTGAACTTAATGACTTAACCCATTAAACCTCTGATCAGGATCATGAACTCCAATGTGTTTAACAACTTCATTTTTTTAAACTATTTTTTAATTAGTGATATGATAGCGAAAATGAATGGTCGAATAATTGAGTACCAATTAAATATCAGGTTGCTTGTTTGAGGCTATTATAATCTCATAGAAATCAAGTCGAAACAAGTTATGAAAACGAATTTAAAATTAACCAAATATTAAAGGATAAAATTGATAAAAAAACAAAAAAGATTCAATCAAAAGAAAAGAGAATTAGAAGATGGAATTTAAAAGAAGAAATTATTTGAGATTGTTATTAAATCATACCTAATGGGTCAACTTTCAAACCTCTTGACCTGATTCCTTGCCATCCTCAGGTTTAAAATTAACCCATATGAAAGTTTACTCTACATGACCAAGTTGACTTGACATGTCAAAAAACAATCTAGATGACTGGTAAAAGTGTGATTTGACTGTAAGAAAAAAGTTCAAGATGAGATTTTTTTTATTTGAATATTAAGACAATAACATATTAGATTGATTTGGACTTTGCGGCTTAACTTGCAAAACCTACAACTTTGGTCATGAACTTTATTGGATTTAGAATTTTTGTTTTTTAAACTATTTTTATTTAATAATAAGATAATAAAAATAGACACTTCTAAAAAATAAGCATTAACCAATTGTCAAGATATTTATTTAAGACTGTAATATTTTAATAAAAAATAAAAAAATCATGATAATTAATTTAAAA
>Ga0325410_1002365_pt1 | contig 21142 bp, 12 predicted proteins | sample PopdelMetagenome_16_FD_206182 | JGI IMG/M metagenome (GOLD analysis project Ga0325410, IMG submission 206182) | Populus deltoides microbial communities from Bellville, Georgia, United States - Xylem-PdIQD-R3 | ecosystem: Host-associated > Plants > Phyllosphere > Stem > Wood/Secondary xylem... | reverse complement strand
TCATGCAAGTTTAATTTTATTATTAATATTATAAATACTACTTTTAGGTCAGACATTGCAGCCACATTTAAAATTCTTAGGTATAATTTTATATAAAAACCTAAAATTTTTAAAATTTTATTTTTTTAATATTTTTTATATAAAAAAATGATCCGCGGTATCGCGGGTAATGTATCTAGCAAATTTGTAATAGCGTGTGATTATGAGAAAATAAATTCAAAATAACCAGTTAAACTAAAGAAATGCTGTGGGGGATGTTTGTTTAGATTCAAGGTGCGGTCACGAGGGCCTCCTGCCTGATTCGAAAGCTATTGAGAATGCCTTCGAAGCCTAATCCAGCAGTCTCATAAATACGGCACCAACCTGTCTGGTGTTTCCACCGATAACATAATTTTTCTTCATGGACCGACCAGCCCCCACCACCTCCACCTCTACTCCCCCCATCACTAAGCAATCTACGGAACCACCACCATCTCAACCGCAACCGCAACCGCAACAGCAACCGCAACCACAACCACAACCACAACCATCCTCCTCCACGGCCTCTCCAAACCCTAATCTTAACCCCAACCCACCCCCAAAACCTTCAATATCAGCAGCAGCAACAATCACCACCACCCCCAGCAGCACAAGGCCTCAGACAGTGCATAGGCCATGGCAGCACCCCCACCCCCACTCCCAATTCCCGTCTGTTTCTTCAGGCCCTCCTATACCATCCTCCTCCTCCACGACGCCTTCTATTTCTTCGCCACGCGGTGTTGCCCTAGGTGTTCCCGCGCCTTCTCCCGCGTCCTTTTCTTCTTCATTTGGTCACCAGTTTGTTGGATTGAACCGCGCTCCTGTCAACGTGCCTGAATCCGTAGCCAACACCAGCAACTCGCAGGTGAGAATTTTTTTTATTGCAATTTTTGCTTTTAGAAAAGGAAAAGAATTGATGTGGTTATTCTATTCATACTCTTGTTGTTGTTTGAGAGATGTGCAGGTGAGGCAAGGGGTGATGGCTTCAATGGCGTCGAATTCTCAAATGCGACCACATCAACAGAGACCTGTTCAGTCATCTCTTCGACCACCCACTTCTTCCCCAAATACCCAAGTCAGTACTGGCTTTCCAAATATTTCATCCTGTCTCTTTAAACTTGCTTTCTCCCTTTTGTTGTTGGTTTGGTGGATGGGATTTTGATAGCAAATATTAGCAAAGGAAATAATAGTGTTGATTAAGTATGGTTGCCTTTGATCCTGAAAAAAGTCTCCGAAAATTGAGGGAGATATTGTGTTATTATGTTAATGAATTGCTGCGACTTTTTCATATAAGTTTGCCATATGAATTCATGCATTAGTTAATTCCTCTGTTATGCGTACATACAACAAGTCCCATCTTAGCTGTTTTGAACCATATTAAATAATTTAACCTAGGCATTTTGTGAAGGAATTGTGTCTATGATACATTGCAGCACCATGTCTGGATAGCTATGGGTAGCCCTAAGTTTTGGAATTACTACTGTGAATTATTTTTATCTTATGTAGCTATTTCTTACACACTCTTGTTGGCTCTAATTCTAAACAGAGATTGCAAAGTTGCTTGGAAATTGTATTTACCACTTAGAAGTTATGTGCTATGTAAAGTTTTTGAGATTTTTTCTGGATCATTTTAAAACCGTCAGCATTTCCTCTATTGGTTTAATTGACTCATGATGGTGATACATGGTTTCTATTTGTTGATTCCATGTTCCTGTGACAAATTTAACTAGTTCTTAATTGTGCTTTGCTGGATGGTTTTGGTGAAGTTAGGTTTTCCTCTCATCTTAGTTATTTTTGCTAACTTGTTTAGTTTTTTGCAGAATTTCCCAGGGCATGTATTTATAAGATCCACACCAGTAGGTACAGCAGGTTCTCCAGTGCCAAACACATCGCAGAGTTTGCAGTCCCCCAATCAGCTGTGGTTGTCATCTGCATCTCAAGGGAAGCCTCCATTGCCTTCCCCTTCATATAGACCTCAGATGAACTCTCCGTCACTGCAACAAAGGTCACACATTCCACCTCAGCATCATTCCCCACCGACAACTTCACAGCAACAGCACATATCACCTGCACAGCCACAACAACCTTTACAACCCCATCAACAACCAGAGCATTATGGCCAGCAATTTCCACCATCAAGAGTCCAACAGTCCTTATCCCCTCTGCAACAAGTTTCAAGGGTTCAAGGTTCAGTAAATCATAAGCCATCTTCCCTAGCAATGTCACATCCTAACACAGTACAACCATTGCCGCAGAATAGTATAGCTAATGCAGAAAGTGATGAATCTGGTAACCAGATTCTTAGCAAAAGAAGCATTCATGAGTTAGTTAGTCAGGTGCCATACCCTTCTCCTTTTAGTATTAGGCTTCTATTTAAAAATCTGTATTTAACCGTCATTATTTTAATTTATGAATATATATACCAAGACAAAGGAAGAATGTGGTTCCATTTGAAATGCTTTGACTCAAGTATTCATATTTTGTTTTTAGCATGACCCTTTTCATTTTATTCATTCGTAATAAAAGACCTTCAGTCATTTATTACATTCATGCTACTCCAGAATAATTTACCAAGTGAGGTGAGGGAAATATATATATTTTTTAATTGTTTATTGTAGTGGTTGTGAACAGAATCACAGAGTTACAGATATGCAAGTCCTGGACAAGTTTTTGATGAAGCAAAAGCATCCAATTATTTATTTTATGTTGAAATTAGCTTGTGAAATGATGTTTTGAATCATGGTTGTGGTATCGTGGACTCCACTACAGCCATGTTGTCACTGGCTGTCTTGGTGTTAACTAATGATGGATATAGCCTGGTGTTTCTTATTATGTAGTGGATTGTGCCAGTGTTTAAAAATTATAACCACAGTGCCTTGTTGAAATTTAATTTTTAGCATGCAATTTCATGTGGTTCGATACAACTATTTTGGACATTATGCTTGAATTCTTTAAATGGTGTAAGACAGTCTGTGACTTGAGTTTTGTGTCGGCGGATGAATTTATGGGTTGGTTGTTTTAAAGCATGATATCTTTCACCTAGAGATTGCCTAGTTCATAACTTGTCTAAAAGAGGCTTCAAAATGACTTTGGTCTCTCCTCACAATTTGAGTCCAATGTCATGTTATTATGTAGAGCAGACCCCAGCTAGTTTGAGACTGACGCTTTGTTTTTACTGTTGTTTTGTTATCACGTAGAGTTTATCTGCAGTTTTTTCTTTTGCAATTTCTTTCCTTATTGTGAGTTTTCCTGCTTCCTGTACAGATTGATCCATCAGAGAAGTTCAATCCTGAAGTTGTAGAGATTCTAGCAGATATAGCAGATGAATTTCTTGTGTCTGTGAGTGGTTGAACTTAACCCCCCCCCCCCAAAGGACTGTTCTGCTTTATAAATTGATGATTTTGTTTGATCGTAATCTTGATTTGTTCCAAATTTTTTAAGACTGCATGGGAATGCATAAGCAGAATTTTTCTTCACTAAATATTACTTTATAGGAGCTAAGCTGTGCTCATTCACAAAAACAGTAGGTTGATTGATCAAATGAATGGGATTCAGATTCACCATACAAATCTCGAAAATTCATTTCTTTTGAAGGGCAGTTAACAAATTCATCATCTGAATATTAGGAAAATAATTGTGTTTGAAAGAAAATACTAAAATAGTCCATTTGGAAATTGAAAGAATTGCAATTGATTAGTGAATTTCAAGGTGTTGCCTGAATTTATTAAAACCATGTACATTGCACAAGTGCTCAAGGTTCTCTTCTCCTAGAATTGTAGAACAAAATTCATAAAAAAAATTCAACTACAAATTTGATGGTAATATATTCAGATTAGTTTTGTTACTTGGGGCTTGGGTTTCAATGGTCTGAACTTTTTTGTCTGAGAGTTTTATACTCAACACTCTTTTAGTGATCTTCATTTTGTCAAGTTGTTTTCTTGTTCTTTTTGCAAAGCCATTCCAAATTTATTTGTATTTTTTTTCTTGGTGCAGGTCACAACATTTGGTTGCTCATTGGCCAAGCATCGAAAATCTGATACATTGGAAGCAAAAGACATACTTCTACATCTTGGTTAGTTCTGCTGGATTAGCCATCCAGGGCTTGCGTTGTCATTTGTTTCGTATCCGATGCTAAATCCTAAGTTTTTTCTATGTTTTTTCTGCAGACAGAAACTGGAATATGACACTACCAGGGTTCTGTGGCGATGAGATTAAGAGCTACAGAAAACAAGTAAGCATTTTCACTTGAGTTCATTGGCTTATGGAGTTGAGGTCTGGCACGAGTCACTATTTGGTGCAACCTTTTCTCTCCATCGTTTTCTCTTTGTTGATTTTGCATTGTGAATTTGCAGGTAACAAACGATATCCACAAGGAGCGCCTTGCGGTGGTGAGTTTTGCCCCAAAATCTTCCCATCCAATAGGCATGCATGTCTTGACATATACTTATGACAGCATACATGTCTACATGTGTGTAGGTTTTCAATTACGTATTTTGTTGCTTCTGATATAAATTAATAATGTTATCTTTGATTGCAAGTTAGATAAAGAGGATCCTATAATTTGGCAATTTTGAAACAGAAATAATTTCATGATAACTTTTTACCCTTCTGTCTTCCTTATATATATATACACACACACACAAACATTCATATTTTCTGTTCTTGGTGATGCCAGATAAAGAAGTCAATATTGGCATCTGAGATGGCAAATGCTAAGAACTCTGTGGGACAAGCTGCTGGAAATGCAAAGAGTAGCACGTCAAAGACCTTGTCAAATCCCATTGTCTCCCCTAACCTGAAAGTTACATGAGGTGTTTATTGTACTAGCTTTGGCAGCTTTTTTGCTAAAGGTAAGGCCAATAGTTTTAAACTTAACAATACATATATCTTCTCCGCTTGGATCATGCATTCAGTTGAACATGCTTGATGAACGTTTGGGATTGCTTGTAGTAAGACTTGCTTGTTTTATAAATCATGTCACATATCAATGGTTGCATTGCTTGGAGTCCTGGTGGTGGATAAGACATTATAATGAATATTTTCGCTAACCTAGGTGACTTGAAAAGTCATGAAGTTTAGTCATAACTTTCTGTTGGATCCATGTAGAAATAAGTTGAATGCTTTCTATCTTACATTGCTTTGAGATAGATCAATGCTTAACTTTCTTCTCTCATGTTGCTTTGCATCTCTGTTTCAAGTTTATACTCTTTATCTTATTATACCGTTGTTATAGATTGTTTTGGCATGGTTTATTGCTTCAAGCCAAAATTGTCATTTGGTTTGATATCAATAAATCTAGGTGAAGTTTTGGTAGCACAACACATGATATGGCAGGCTGTCAATTGTATAGAGTGCCTTGTTGGGCGAGGAATGTTCAATGCCAAGCTACCCCATGGGTTGGCCTGAGCCCGGGTGGTATTTGGTAGGCATGGGCAAGGTCTTTTAGCTTGGGTGATGTTGGGCGGGCCTTAGGCTAGCTTGACCATTTAATTTTAAGAATTACCACTTCCAGGGAATTAATATGGAGTTTTACTGTTCGCTAAAACTCCTCCTTTTCTTTTTTCAATTGCCCCCTTTTTATTTCAATTTTGTCCTTTTTTTTTATCAAATTCATTCTCAGACTTTTTTTAATAGTTGTCTGGGTGGTTTTTGAATTGTCCAAGTTGGCTAGATCACTTTAAGGCAACTCCTAAGCAGTTTAGTTTTAAATTTGGGCTAAGTTAAGAGCTGGGCCGAAAGGTTTTTTTTCCCTATCAATTTCATTATTTTTTTCTCAATTTCATCCTCACACTTTTTATACCGGTCGTCTAGGTTGTTTTTGGACCGACCAAGTTAACTGGGTTACGTCAAGACAACTTATACACAGTTTAATTTTAAACCCGGGCTAGGCAAAAAGTTGGGTCAATAGGTTTTTCATGTCAATTTCGTCATTTTTTTCTCAATTTCATCATCGAGCTTTTTTTACCGGTTGACCGAGATGTTTTTGAATCGACCAAGTCAACTGAGTCACATTGGGTTAACTTTCTAATGGTTTAATTTTAAACCTAGACTAGATAAGAAGTTGGATTAGGAGGTTTTAAGGTTGATCCGCAAGGTCAGGTTTAATAAAAATGTCAGAAAGTTAATATTTTTTATTACATAAAAATAAAAAAAATGATCTTGCCCACAACAAAGCGGGAACTATAAACTAGTTTCATCTATATACATGTATATGACACCCAAAACCCTAACACTCCTGGACTGCAACCACCCTATCCTTGCTGATTATACTAATGAAATATTGCATGCTTTTATTTCTGTCTCCCATCTTTTACAATTAGTCATCTCTTCTTTAGTTCTTTCATCATCTTTGTACATTTTTTTTAAAAGAAAAACTTTGAATAGATCATTGTTGGATATGGGTAAACTTGTTCTTATTGTTTTTATTTCATGGTGGTGATGGTGGGGCATATGCACGGTGGTTCTGTGATTTGAGAAGATGACAGGTTGTAAGCTTATCTTTAGCAAATAATAATAATATAAAAGCTTCTCTTTTGGGGCTAAAATGTGCCAAGCCAATTACTCAATGCCAATAGTCCTTGAACAAAATTGGGAATTTAATCAGGTCCGTTATTAGCTAAACCTAGGTTTCCATCGACTCTAAACATGTGGTATAGGTTTCCATCCAATTGATGTGAGATGCATCATGTGCAAGCTCTCTAACCCTTATGTAGCGAGCATTGATTGGAAGAATTGTGGGTCAACTTTGACTGGTCACAAAAGTAGTGATTGGTAAAATTCGATCCCTCTCTAAAACCTAATCCACAAATCCCGTGTCCTGTGATGTGTATCTCCCATGAACAGTACCTCCTCTCTTTTTACTGTCCCTGCTGCTCTCTTCCTCTTTCTTCTCTTTTGTCCACGTATAATAGGTGATTTGTGTTTTTAAATCGCCATGATCGCAACAAGAACACCTTGGAAGATGTTGATTGGAGGGCTAACACTAACCAAAGTCCCAATAATTATTTGTTAGTGACAAATTGAGTTGAATTTTTTTCTCTGTTATTCTGAATTTTTGATGGAGATTAAGAGAGATTTGTAGTTATTAATAGACATGGTTTTTGGTAGCAAATTCAGTGGATTTAGAGAGGAATGATTTTCTCATGGAGTTCATGGGTTCAAAGGGGGTTTTCTGATTATCAACAGTTGAAAAGGAAGTAGGAGAGGATGGAGGGGAGAGATTGTGTCGGTTTTATGGTTTTTGAAATGAATTAATATTTTTGACTTTTAATGTACATATGAAACCAAACAGGGTTAAGGTGGCTAAGGGCATTCAAGTAAAATCATAAATGAAAACTCATGTGTTTTTTGTGATGAAGGCAGAATCAGATCGTATGATATATCAGAGCCACGATACAAAGATATGGATCTGCCTTTCTTTTTACCCGTGACATGCAGAGTTCATTGTTTGTTTTGCAGTGTTTGTTTTGCAGCAGTATCATATTATTGCTATTTATGTCTAACCGATTCTCTTTTTGCAGGTCTAGTTATGGGAAAGATGGATGACAATCACCAAAATCATCCCTGCCTTTATTCAAACAATGCATGTGGAATCCTTTCACAGACGGACATGAATAGCGACACCACAAGACCATGAAAATATAAAATTACCCAGATTAACGACTCAGACAACTGATTCCAAGTTATTGTGGAAGTGGAAGTTGTATTGCATCTTATATCACTCAGTGTAGAGTTTGTGGTATGGAGGTGCTTGCGCAGCTAATGGTAAGCAGGTTTCTTTCCATTATCGTTTTTTGCATTACATTAGTTAACAAAGAATCAAAAGCTCTTCTTTTTTATCTGTGGGAATTGTAGGAAGACAATTGAATTGGTTTCATGATTCCAAGTTTGTGAACCGTAAATGCTATTGCTCCTACAATTAATTGTCAGTGGACTTGTATAAAAAGCTTTGAGCTGAATTCTGTAAAAGATATATGATTGGATCTAGTAAAATGATTGAACCTAAACTTGCATGTATGGAAGTATTGTTTTAGGTTGAATCATGCCCAGGGCTCTGCTTCCCTCCAAATTCATGCTCCTTCATTTTCCTGAAGTGGTTGGATAGATGTGTGACGCCTCAATTAAAATAAACTTCAATACGATATATATTATGTTTAGCTTCTCAGCCTGCTACGTGAATTTTGAAATTACCCTAAAGAATGAAAATTCTCTCAAACAAATCTGTTTTTGGAGATGACCAACATATTGGTTCATTGCTTTGGAATTAATTTGGATGCACTTGTGTTTCGATGTTATTTCTACATTTTGGATCCATTCTTTGGACCAGTTGTGATTGTCTTGATGGCCTGGGTCGCCAATAATCTTGAATGATTTTGGGAAAATCTCCATGATTTTGTCGTCTTGGGAAAATCTTGTACTAGGTTATTTCTAACTCATTCTTGGTTTCTTTAAACTCTGGCCTTGTTCGTTCAACTTATTTGCGACAGTCCCAATAGCACCATGAAAACGATCTGTCTCGTGCTCGTCGAAGGCTCCTTTCAGAAAAGAATATGGAGGCCAGCCCACAATTAATGAGCACTTAATCTTGTCTGCGGGCTCATTATTCTTTGTTATTCCATTTCTTTTTTGTGCTTGTCAAGTTCTCTGATTTATTATGCCTCAAGTGCTAAAGCGTAGTGAAGGTGTTCCAGTCGATATTAGCAAGTTAGCACCGGGGCAACGCCTCTGTTCCTCCAAACATGCAGTGCTGCTCTACCTAGGAAACCGAAAGCCTCCGTGTTGCTTAGGCTGGGGACACCCCACGGCATCCTACTTCTGTATGTACCGTTGGGGTTCAGAAGCGATTTCTGAACGCAGCCACGACCAATAAATCCAACATCTTAAACAACGAGTATGATGAATATTACAGAGAGTAATAATAATAAAAAACCCTACAATTTTTATGGATTCCTAGCAGCATGCATGCATGATAAAAGGTCAGCACGCACTCATCTCTTCACCTCCTTCACCTTGAATTCTAGTTTCTACGAGAAAACAATTGCAGGCTGCTGGCAAAAAAACAAAAATAGCAGCAATATTACATGTAAAGAGAAATTCTTGTGGAAGAATAAGCCTAGAGTTCTATAAATTTGATGAAGTTTCTTGGGGCACCAAAGCTGCTAATCAATTGTCCGTGGGACTTCCTTCTCGAGCATAGATGTTCCCTTGAAAATCGTCAGCTGAAACTCCCTTGTATACTTCAACAACTGAACAGAAAGACGTTTTATAGTTGTTACTATTCCTGCAACAATAGTTCTCATCTAAACAAAGAACATCCAATGCCAAAAAGTCCAACCAAAGTTCCATTGCATCTATTTATTTGACAAAATCTATACTGCAAGTTAGAGTTTGTGGCAGAACTTCTGTTGATCTACGGTAACGTTAAGATTATCGATCTTTTTAAAATAAAATACCCAAGGACTTCGTGCAGAGGGGACAAAAATAGTTTGAACAATGTTTTGTAAGGCAGACACACACCACCCTCTCGGGAGATGATGCCTGCACTTGCCCTACGTTATAACAGCTCACCCGCTATCAATTTTTCTCCAAATTTACAACACTATCCTCACAAAAAAGTTCTGGTTGTTATTTCTTTTAAATATATATATTGCTCTTTTTGAGAGAAAACGTTAAGAACCATCTCCATATCACTTTCATCTTTTCATTTCTGAGCATTTTGTGACTGAGTTTCCACTTCCAAATATTCTAAAATAACTATATTAATGGAAGAACTGGATGATGTAGAAGAAAATTTTAGCAGGAAAAGAATCTATAATACCCAAATAGTGGGTATACAAGTGAATTTGATTAAAATTTCCCAATTAATCACAGCTCATCTCAAAATCCCCAAAGACCCGCTTTCTCTCAAACGCTCTCTTCTCCCTCACTATTTTTTCCCCATCCAAAGCCGTTTGCTGCTTGATCTTGCTGGAGATCATAGCTCAAAGAACTGCAACCTAAAAAAAGAACTTTTATCTATCGCACTAATAGTCAGATTCATGGTGGGGAAAATTGTTTATTTTGCCACAGTAGTTGCGACCCGCTTCACAGAGGTTGGGCTTTTTGGGGTCTAGCTGTCAGGCTATGACTTGTGAGTGAGGAGAGGACTAGAGTTTTAGACTCCTTGGTTTTGGGTTTTCTAGATGGTTTTGCAAGATTGGAGTTCAAGTGTAAAGGGAAAAGAATGTTTCGCAGCATGTATTTTGGAAGAATAATGTTCTTGGTGTCATGCAGTTTTTGGAAGAATAACTTGTTTTAAAACAGGGAAATTAAGACAGTAAATAGAAAGATCAGCTAGAATTTCAACAAGGAAAAAATCATCAATTTGAAAAATAATGGATAGTGAGAGGGCCTTTATAACATGAAAGGAGTGCAGATATCACCTCCCCTCCCCATCCTATTCCTTCTTCCTCTTCTTTATAAAGTTATCCAATGCATTTCATGCACAAACAATTTTTTCTGTTATGACCAAAACAAGGAAGCTCGCTATTTTCTCAATTTTTATGAGCATTTCATCGCTTTATTGATTCATAAAAAGAACTATAAATTTGACCATTCATTAAAGAACAAAAGACAAAACTTACTTGTCCCTCACTCATCTTTCTGAAGCCAAATCTTCTTGTCCAGATTGATTCCGCTTCCTCAGCAGCTGGGAGCACCAGTTGTTCCACATTCAGGGAGCACAACAACCTCTCAATGCATGAGAATAATGCTTGGAAATAACCCTAAAAGAGATTTACAAAATTAAGTTCGAAGGTTATTCATCAGAAGGCTGAACCTTATAAAAAAAAATGCACGGGGAAGTAAAATTAAAAGCTGAACTCCAGCATCCCATCCAAATTCCAACATTAGACACTCACTTTCCCTTGATGCTCTCTGTTTGTAGCCACTAAAGGAAGCTCGGCAACCTCCCTACCGAAAATCCTAAGAAGACCAGCAGACACAACAACATGCCTGTGGATGCATCAAACCGCAACAATTACATAAAAAAAAATCACCAATGGATTGAAAAGGAAGTTAAAAGCTGAAAAAAACCAACATTTCATGAAATGCAATGTACCTTACAGTCAAAAGCACACAATACATGCCCCCAAATTCCTGGCCAGATATATTTCTCCTGCATAAAGTTGAAGAGAGAATTTTAAAGTTCTGAAAGTCCTGAGAAATTACAGAAATCAGAGACAGACAACAGAATCAGCAATTGATGCTGCTAAACTAAGCATGTAAATTCTCTTCAGAATGTGCTCATCTCTTAATACTCTAGTTGTACTCTAGTTGGTTGAAAGAAAAGAGATTGAGAAGTAAAGACAGAAGGATAGAACATCAGTCTTCTACCGGTGTAACATAGGAACAATTGAAAATAAGAATCCTTTGTTCCAATCCCTTCATTATCATGAATTAAAATTTAGGGGGCAAAAAGAAGGGAGAGATTTTATCATTTCTCTTGTTCGCCAAACTTTCATCCAACCAAATTATCCTTTGTAACCCAGAATGCGATAGCACATGTCAAGTGAGAATAACTTTCATTCTCTAGAGCACCTACTTTTTGGCAATTGGCATATGTGTGCTTTAAAGGAGACAGACCAGCAGAAGGATAAAACAATTGCACCTTCATAATTCAAAACCATAAACATTTCCAAAAGTGATATAGAAGATAAATTAAATTCTTAGCAAAGAAGAATATTAATAATTAGCCTTAAATTTTGATGAGATAGAATTATCACGATTTGAAAAGCATGACTGATTAATTTCACATTTAAGATGATAATTCATACCACACAACACAAGGATAGTGAAAAACACAGTAAGAGTTAATGTTAATACGCAAAAATAAGTTTATTAATTTCCATCCAATTGGTAGAAATCACCTATTAGGCTTTTTCCCATGAACAAGGGTCAGGGTCAGAGAGTGCAAATAAGTTAATCCACATCCAATATGCTAAAGCAAAAGGACTAAAGGGAATGCGGATCCAAATCCATACAGCCACATGTTTTGGTTTCATATGAAACATGCAAATCAAATTGAGGTGTGAAACAAAAGCATGGCTACTTTTACCGCATACAATCTGAATGCAGGAGCAAAAACAGAATTGTTAAGACTAAAATGTACAAGCAGAAAAAAGGTACAACGTACCCATAGACCATAACAGGAATCAGATCACGGCCAGTTTTTGCAACAATAGGATCAAAACACTCCTGTTGAAAGGAAAAGTGAGCACAATCAGTAACACTACACACATCTACGAAGACTACTCATGTATGTTCATTCTTACACATAGCACCCAAAGAAGAAAAAGCTTTAACTTGCATAAGGCATCAGGCGACAAACCCAACTCAATGGCTTAAAAATATTTGTTTAACCTCGAGCATTTGAAGTAACAACATGAACATCAAAACCATGCCAGGCCCTTACCCCCCTTTGACCTCAGCTAATTCCTAACGAACACAATTCCTATCCTTTTACAGGTAAGGACCTATCTAATTGTCCTATCATCTTCATCATCCTTCACATTGCAAGATTTAAATTATTAGTTTTTCTCAAGGTGGACAGCATTAGTTCCTCTTCTTTTCCCTTTTTCTATTGGTAGTGGAGAGCTAATGATTCACATGAGCTTTGAAAGGATTTTCATTAGGTAACATTCAGCATTTTCTAAATGCTCTTTTGTTTGATATTTATATTTAGAAGGTTCCTTGTCCATTTTGTAATCGACTCAGTGCTCAATTCAACTCATCTAGACCAAGACTCAATTCCAAACTAGCTGGGGCAGACTTCAAGGATCCACTCCCCCTTTCCTCCATTTTGTTCTGTTATGAGCTAAACACTTAATAAAATGAATTGGACTCTCCCCATGAATTAAGTGCAGACAATGCATTTTTCTTCCTCTGTAAAAGTGAAAAAATATGCAGATTTCTTTCTCTTTTGCAGAGATGAGAAAAGGAAATAAATAGTAAAACACCACTTATTCTTTCACTTCCCAAACTAAAATTTCTCGCATTAATATCTACCTCAACCTCTGGTTTTTATCATTACAATAAATGTACCCGGGAAAAAAGACATCCAAAAAATGATATTGAAAATGAAAAAAGAATAAATTCAAGGCAAATTCACCCAGTTCTCTGCATAATAGCTGCTTGTGTTAGTGGGAAAAGGAAGCAGAAATCCAAGAAAGCACACAGAACTTACTCGAAAAATTGCAGCAGCCCCCGAAAGCAATGAAAGATCTTCTCGGTTGCGACTCTTTCCCATCAGAATTTGCCACTGCACATCATATGCAGCTTCATCAACAAGTAGCCCTTTCTCAACATGCTTTCTATTTATGATATTTAACAGCGAAGCGGGAATTGTCTGCACTCCAGTAGAAACAGAATTCCGGAGAGCTACATAGATATTACTGCAGTCTTGACAGCAGAACCAATTATCTTTGGGGATTTCCTATGGTGAAATATTCAAGAAAAAATAGTAAATACTCCTGGAAGATCATAAACACAAACTGTTTTGAGATAGTGGACTTACTTTTAGATCACATAGTCCACTTTCCCGCAAGCAACCAACATGAAATTCCTTTTCGCACTGAAAGAGAGCATAACAGTAAGACATCTATAGTAAGAAATAGGAAAATTAAATTTATGAAGTGAATCCTAGCCCAAGTGCAAGGATAAGAAAAAAAATTAAGCATACTTGGTCACAAAGGATAACTGTTCGGTCATCAAATGTATCGCCACTAAAATCATGGGCCCTGAAAAACATAAGAAAAGCACATATAAAGATTATAGGAACCAAAAGCAAAATTTGATGAATGACTAAATTGAACTAAACAAGCAAAGACTAAGGAAAAATCAAAAACAAATCTGTGTTCATTGACCGGTAGGAAACCCTTTTACAAAAAGCACTTGAGGCTTCGAGCTCTTGGTTGCTAGGAATTCTATATTAATGTAAGTATTAACTAATCTATTACTCTACAAAAGTTCTGTAATCCTTAATAACTAATTAATTCCATCTCTGCTAATCAGCTGCTATTGTGAATTTCTTATTTCATCAGTAACTCATAGCCCCCTCCTCGTAAAGTTGCCGCAATGATTCAACGAAAGGTATAATCAACCATATAACTTAATGCTCAGTAATCTTGACTTAGCGTATGAAAATTTAAGCAAGGACATTCTGAGCTCGTAAAATACAGACCTTAAAGACCATGACGCATTTTAAAAGTTAAAAAATTACACCCTTAGTGATATAATCATAGGAGTGACAAAAAGGTCATTGGCCATTTTATACTAACATCAAGTTCTTTTCCTAAAAAAATGACTTCCTTCTATTTGCTAGGGTAAAATCTATTAGAAATTTCAAGAGATTTAACCTGCAAACAGCACAACCACCAACATCATATTCTGGAGTTTTAACAACTCGAGTCAGCCGGATGACAATAGGTCTTGCAAAATTGCCTCCGTGGCCAAGTTTATTGCAATTTGGACAATGCCAAGCACCTTCAGGAGTATCATGTAAATCCAAACATGCTGCAGCACAAACAAATACAAGATGAAATGGACAAGTATTCTTAAAAAAAAAGGTAAACTTCAATAATTAATCACAATGCACTCTATTTAAATCGGGAAACCACTGATATAGGACCAAGAGAGTAAATTTTTTTTTTTCCACCGGCGAATATTCAAGAGCAGAAAAAACAGTTTCTGTCATGGAACTTGAGAAAAAATGCACCAGCAGAAAGAGATATGGGCTTAGACAGTATGACAAGTAAAAGCAGCCCAACCCACCTAGCATGGAGAAGAGATTCTTATATTATGACAATTTAAGCATGCAGAATGAATTTGAAGGCAGTATTTCAGAAGATGGAAAATGCAGGGGAAAGAAATAACAAGAAACAAGTCTCGTGAGTAGAAGCAAATGAAATGTTTATAAACTATACAACTGAAAACAAGTAGAAAACAAAGCTCTGAGTAGTGAAGAGAACATTCACCTGCATGAAAAGCACGAGGGCAACTCTGACAAAACATTAGATCCCCTCCATCTCCACATTCTGCACACATATCATCACCAAAACCTGTCGTAATGTTTTGTCCATTTGCCAACGAAATAGCTATATCATGGAGGGTCAGTCCATTTGAAGTATAAATGTGACGGTAGCTGCAAAAGATAACACTTGATTAAGAATAAGAAAGAAATCAATTAACCAGGGAAAGGTCCAACTACTTTTAAAGGCTACTCACGGTTGACGCCTGGCAGACATTCCAGCATGAGACTCAAACTGTGAAGGGCTAATCTGTCACCAATAAATTAAGGGAGCAATAATGAGTGGGATAATGAGAGGGCTGCGACCATCACATGCAGCTCCAGATATGATGTTAATATACAGCATAGTAATCTTACCTCTACTTCACAACAACTACAGACAATACCATTACCCTGCTTGTAACCCCCTAGTATTTTCTGAAAAAAAAAACCACTTAATTATTACTAAAACCATGTGTCAATATCAACATATCACTGGTGTTGTGTTTGCATGTGTGTGTATGCGCGCGCGCGCATGCATGCCTTTTTACCAAACTGCTCACCTGCCCTTTGACATAGTAAGCCAATTCGGTCCCATCTGGAAGACCATTCGGCATAAAGAGTAACCTGTGAAGATCATTATCCCTGCCAAAATATAGAAAGAATACCATGTTAAAAAATTCAAGAAAAGATAAAATCCCAACAACATGAGTAGGTTTCAATAAACAGACATGAGAATAGACCAAAAGCACACCTCTTCCTGACACCACTCTCAGCTGTTTTCTTTTGCTTCGTAGCAGAGCCAGGGAAGTAAAAGCTAGGCCTGCAAAACAAAAAACATAATGTCAGTGACCAAGACAGAAGAACCCAACACCATTTTTGTTTATGGATATAGTGAAGAGAAATTAAGGTGGATCCATCAATTTTTACTAGATCCTCAACAGAATAAAGCAACAAGCAAAGCAAATGATTAGTGAGACTGAGAGAGAGGAAACCTCTTCGATGTTTGCTTATTCACGCCTGAAGTCTCCATATATGTTTGCTGACTGACAAAGTTGTTATTATACAAAAAGGAGCTTGAAATTGGGCAAAAGCTTTCTTTCAAAGCTTGACTAGCGTAGCTGCAAGTTTTAGCACAGCATTATCTTCGGCCAGAAACTGATAAATTGAATTGTAATTGTGATTGACCATAAGAGTGTGAGTAGTCAACACACTTTCAGGAAAAAGAATGGAAGCTGTAGGCTAAATGCTCAGTGTACATGATTTGACTAGGTTTCTTCAACATCAGCAGACATGCTTAATTTATACAGAACTGAAACAGTATAATAAGATCAAAGATCATGAAAATTTGTCTTGAAATGTCCTCTAATAGTTAGTTAGGCATTGACCAATGACAATTGAGGATGAGCAGTTTAGCTGCCTATCTGCATTTTCAATGAAACTCTCCAGTTTAGCCATTTAAGTTCAAAACTGAGTCAAAATTCTGTCACGGAGGAAAAGAGCAGGGGGAGGGGTGTGTGATAAGGGTATGGGTTGCACATATTCATGTTTCTATTGAAAATCCATAACTCAACAACAAGTATATGAAAAAACAATAAAGAAAACACAAATCCAACAAATTAAGAATATGCAAATAACTGAAGATTCACAGAAAGCATGAAAGAGAGCAAAAAAGGGAAAAATACACGGATGAAGATGATTCTCTAAGCCATAATAAGCAGGAATAGTTTACCCAAAAGATGGATCAAAAAAGGAACAAACAATCAACAATTTGTACACAAGGACAGTGAGGAAAATGCGCCGAAAAAGTTGAAAACCTTAATCTGAACTCACAAAGTACGTAATAAATAAGAATAAATGGGGAGTAAGTAGTATGCTAGAATTGTGAGAATCAGAGGGAGAAGAGTTAAGAATGATGTTGTATAATGTTTTACCTCTGTGACTTTGCCACAGTAAGCAAAGTTTAGATCTGTCTAGAGATACTCAAAAGAGTAGAATACTTATATAGAGAGGTTTACAGAGAAGAGCGCAGGATATGTATTGCTTTTTACACCAAAGTTACCAACAATAGCACACAACGAGTGAAAGATATGGCTTGTCTTTTACATCTATGTCATAGAGAATTACCCAGAGGCATCACGTTTCCAAGTTTTAGGAGACAAACGGAACAATCTTCTATATTGAAGAACAGCTTTAACAACTCTTATCCAGGTCAAACACACCAACCATGCCCAAAAATTCATACATGCACTTAAGGAATCAGTGCAGGCATTAAGAAACACGGACACATACTCAAATGAATTGGCAAAAGGAGTGGAAAAAAATAACAAGGAACAGAGATAATTGTTCTAACAAGGTCAAAACAAACATGGAAGTTACAGAGGTTGTTCTTTTTATTATTATTATTATTATTATTACCTTACATGAGAATGAGGCAAGCAAGGCAGTTCGCTGTAACATTTTTTATCTGCTCCAACAAGTGCATTGCTTTGATTAAGACTAGCTGCAAGCCACATTAAACATAAGTCAAATTGGCATAATGTATACATGGCTCTCTTCAGTTAAAATCCATACATGGGTAGTTAGGTAAATATAATGCAACTACAGTGTTTTTTTCCTGTTCTTTTTTTTTTTACTACGTTAGCTTGGTTGCATTATAAAGATGCATCGCATCAAAAATCACATATCTTTTTCATCGCATGTATTCATTTTGGTACCAAGTCAAACCAAAATGTCTCAAAAGGGCAATAAAATGAATAACAAATAAAGCATATATCACCTTTCCAAACCCGGAAGAACTCCTCATTGATAGATGAACCAGCCACGTCTTTTATGACTCCATCTATCATGCTGAGTGGAGCCGTTTTTAGTTCTTGAATAATGCTATAAATTGGTTTCCCATTCTCCAAGTATATGTGATTGTTTGGGTGTCTAGTTTTAGCACCAGCATGCTGCTCAAATTCATATGCACTAAGGACCTGCTTGCATTCATTCAGTCACCCTGTTAGCAAAATTACATATGAAGGGGGAGCCCCACACGTCAGGAATGTTAACTACAAGAGAACAACTTACTTTGGAGAAATTACATGACGAACAGCCACACAAATATCCACCACCGTCTATAATTCCATCAAGCTCTCGCTGGCAAACCATTTAATTTAAAAAACATGAGACTCCTAAAGCTATTCAAGACAGTTACTTGGACGGGAATTAGAAGCAAACTGGGAACAATAAATATCAGCCGAGATTACCTCTGAAGAAAAACAAATATACTTGACTCGAGCCCTATCGAGAATACCAGTTGCTAACAACTTTTTGACATTCGTAGGGTAGTTGTTGGGAACGACCTTCTTAGACATGTTCAACTCCATATATCTTTCTCTGGTCTGAGGCATTTCTGTGCAGGAATTAACCCAAACAGAGTGGTTCCTTGGATAATAATCCCCATTACGATGATACAGCAGTCCTTGATCAATTCCACCATGTAGAGGGTGAGGCGACGAAGTTTTGGTATCATAATCCTCTTTTCTTTTGCTGAACTTAAAAGTAATCTTCCTAACTCCCGTGGTACTAGCATGCTCAGGAATCTCCAACACAACAGGAGACATAGAGACAGAATCACAAGTATCATTTCGAGGACTTTGATGGGAGGTGTTATCTTCACTGCTGCTACCACCTCCTTCCTGGCTCACAGTCAGAGTCTCCTCTGAAGAGGGGCACGCATTCGTAGGCGATTCCTCAGAGATATCATGGGATGATGATCCGTTGCCTTTAGGAGAAACTAGTGTTATTACAGGATTCGAAACTTCAGATTTTGTGTCGTCGTTTGAAGCTTCTTCTTGTTTTGCTTGTTTCTTGTTAGGAAATAATTCCCCGGTCTCATTCTCATTCACCGGAAATGGATTACGCTCTCTCTTCAAATCACCTTTTGCAGCTACCATACTCACATCTGCTGCTACTGCTGCTGCTGATATATCAACATCAACCATAGCATGAAAAAAACTAATTCAATTTATTTGAATCGAATTAGCCACCACCTAAACAAAACAAAACAATTACCGTAATTAAATTTCAAAAAAATAATAATACAATGAATGCCCAAACAACCAAAACGAAAAAGAAAGGCATTGCCACTGCCATAATAGGAGTGATATTCATATTAATAATATTAAATCCAAATAAAAACCCCGTAAGCTTCAGTAGCAAGACAGCTCACCTCGCCTCTATTGTAAGAATAAGCCCTCCAATTCGAATCTTGAAATTGGATTCAAGATTCAAGAAAACACACGCGTTGCTTGCTGCTGGATTTCAGATCTAAAATGGAAGGAAGCTAGGAGTATGAATCAATCAATCAAACAGACAGGAATTTTAATTGAAGATGATTGGTTTACTTTACGTAGGGTTTAGTTTACTTTTAATTTGATCGAAAATACAGCGGGAACTTGGAGAGCGGCAAAAGAAAAAGAAGAAGAAGAAGAAAAACACAGAGGAGAGGAGAGGAGAGGAGAGAGACAACTTCCTTTTTCGGTTCGCGGTCTAGATTTATCTGGTTTCCTTTTGTTTTTAAGTTTTCTAACACACAGGGATATATATGTGTGTGTGTGTATATATATATATATATAGAGAGAGAGAGAGAGAGAGAGAGAGAGAGAGAGAGAGCTTTTACTTCTCTATTTCTTGATATCAAATTTCATTAAAGAATAAAATAAAACACTGCAATAAATTTAAAGGAAAAGCTGTTGTTGATGATATGATGTAGTAATGGGTGACAACGTAAAAGGGAATCCTTTAATTTATCCTTATATTTTGATTTCTAAATATATTTTTTTTAATATGTCTTTCCATTCTTTCTTTCTTTCTTAATCCAAACTACTATAGAAATAACATTATATATTATTATTTGGAAAATAACTAGATTTGTACCCTGGCCTGATAAGACAAAATTATTTTTTTATTGCCTAAAAAATGATATTTAAATACTGTTTTTTATAATAAAAAAATATTTATTATTCGGGTTATAATCTTATCTGGTTAAATAAATCGATTTTATTTAAATTAAATTAAATAATAAAAAAATGACAATAAAAAAACATCACAATAATTTTTTTTAAAATTAGATAAATAATATTAATCAATTCTCAATTTATTAAATACAAAATAATAAAATATCAAAAAAAAATATCAAAAAAATTGGATCTGATCAACTCAAGTTAACTTGATAAACATGTAAACTCAGTAATTAAGGTCAAGCCAACCTGAATTGTCTTACCAAATATAAAATACAAATCATAATATTGTGATAACCAAATAAAAAAAATCACAAAACTCATTTACAAAAATAATAATAAATTCATTTTAATTTTTAAAAATAATGAGTGGTGACTTCTATTATTAGATTTAATGAATCTAAAAAATTTATAAAACTTAATTCCCAACCCAATTATTTTTTTTTAATGAATAGAAAAATAATAACCCAATTATTAAATAATAATTTTACTGTATTACTTTATAATAAAATAGATCAGGGTATATAATGAAATCCCAAACGCTCTTAGTTTTTTTATAATATAAATATACATCTCGATCGAGTTTAACAATTACCTATAAATAAGTTAATTATTTTAAAAAAAAAAAATCACCCCTTTAGGTTAGTTTAATTACATCAGGTTGGAATTAAATTATCATGCCACTATTTATATTTGAAAGACACGAGACGGAAGCCCACTGGAGAAACAAGTGGGACCTTTATTTAACTAAAACCAATTTCGTTAACAACTATTCCGCGCGCATTTTGCCACGTGGCTTGATCTTATGGACATCGAGTGGCAGGGCACAAACATGGAGTTAGTTGGTGGATCTTGTATAGCTGTCGTAGACTGTGGCATTGACACGTGTCTATGACTTGGCCTGCAAGGTCGATGTGTTATAATTTGGGATAATTTCTTTTATAAACTATTTTTCTATTAAAAAAATTCATCAAAATATTTTTATACCTGTAGAATTTAAAATAGAATTTCCATACCAAAAATCTCAATATCTAACTCATTTCTTCATATAAAAACTTTATTTTAGAATTTTATA
>Ga0325410_1002364_pt1 | contig 21144 bp, 21 predicted proteins | sample PopdelMetagenome_16_FD_206182 | JGI IMG/M metagenome (GOLD analysis project Ga0325410, IMG submission 206182) | Populus deltoides microbial communities from Bellville, Georgia, United States - Xylem-PdIQD-R3 | ecosystem: Host-associated > Plants > Phyllosphere > Stem > Wood/Secondary xylem... | reverse complement strand
TCCTAACCATGCTCTGCCACTTGAAGTTTGGTCTCTTCTTGTTCTTTGCTGGCTTTGTTGTTATCATGACCATCTTCATTTACTTCTTCTTGCCCGAGACGAAGAATGTCCCAATTGAAGAAATGAATACTGTATGGAAGGCACATTGGTTCTGGAGCAAGTACATCCCTGATGATGCTGTCATTGGAGTCGAAACACACACTGCATGAAATCACCGTCAGGATGACAACAATTGTTTTGGACATTTGTGGCTATGTACATATGCTTTGTAATTACATGTTGTGCAACATTTCAAATAAAAAAAAATAAATCAATACACTCTGATTTTTTTTTTTTTTGTAAGTGTTTAGCCGTCTTTCGAATATCTTCACTTTTGTATTTTCAATTTCACTTTGTTCAAAATCCAAACAACAGAAAACATCCAAACCAATTCCCATCAGTACTGGTCCATATTAGATCCAAACTTACACCTCTTATAAGTTAAAATGTCAAATTTCAAACCATATATACTTATAATTTCTCTTGTTTTTCTTCCACAAAGAAATACCCGCATGTTGTTAATAACTTTTTTCCTATTATAATATGTAATTGTTTTAGATTGCAATTTCTTTTTTTTTTCCCGGTTTGTTGGGTTTTGAGCTATGCTAGATTGGTGGCTCGTGCTACGCTGTAGACTGGACTCCTAAATATTTTTTTAACATTTGCCCCTTCCGTTTAAATCATTCCCTGATTTAGCATTTTTGTAGCTTTTGAATCCAAGTGTTGGATTTTTTCTCACATTATAAAAATCCCATACAAAGCTAAGCCAAGCAAATTATAAGGTTCAATCTCAAATAAATTCAATATGAAAATGGATAAAATTAGAGGAAAAAAACACGGTGAAACATTATTGTAATCTATAATATTTTGTATTTAGGACTACAATGATTTTTGGTATCATAAATTCAAGAATTCTTTTAGTTGTTTTCTTAATTACAAATATTAAATATACAGTAATATTCATATTATAACAAAAGAACATCATCGTTCAGGTGCTTATTTACGTTAACATAAAGAGCTCTCAAGAATTTGTTGGTTGTTAAAAGTGATTTGCGTCACTGCTTTGAAGGTCCCTCCAAGTCAGAGTTGAAAAGGAAAGCTTAGTGAAGTAACAATGTAGAAAAAGAAATTATGGGGAGGATGGCCTTATACATTCCTTGATGGAAGTAAATTTGGTATGAAGAATACAAAACACCATCTTTGTCTTTGTCCATGCAAAATTTCACATATTAAAGATACACTAAAAAATGGTGCAAAATTACACTAAAAAATGATGCAAAATTACAGTAGTGAATTTAATTACAAGAAAAGGTAAAAACTCTCTTAAAGTGCTCTTAACTTGATTTAATTTGATGAAGATGAAGATTATTCACACGAGCTCAAAAGCTTTAAACATGTGAAATCTTAATTGATTTATGACTTTATTTATTAATGTGTATTTGTAAGTACATGAATTTTAGTTAGTCTTTCAAGGTTAGTCATTCAAATAGAGGGGGTGTTACCGATTTTTTTTAATAGGAATGTTATTATCTTTTTTCATGCTTTAATTTGTTTAGATTCCAAGGAGAAGGTCATTAGTGAATGCTATGGACAAGAGCGTTGTTAGTTCTTCTAGGAGCGTTTCTGATGACCATGAGTCACTAGTGCCGACCATGACCAGACACATAAGGCATAGGCACAAACATCCTCTCTTGATGCAAGCTCGTTGAGTGCGATACCACCTCGCAGATAAGGTGTCCATTTTGAGAGGGATTTATGTTTTAGGAATTATGTTTGTTCCAAAAATCTTGAATGAAAACTTATGGTAAATGCATTGTTTAGAAAGTTCAAGGTTAGTTTATACATAAATATTTTTTTATCGATTAGTTTTTTAATTTTAATTAGTTAATTATTTTAAAAATTTGATGTGCAAGGAAAACTTTTACTAAGATAGGGATGACAACACTGTTGTTATGAGGGTTTGGAAGACTCACTGCGCAACTAGGTAAGATTGAATTGAAAATGTTATATTTTTTATTTAATTGTTAAAATTTTAATTTTCATTATCTTAACCGATAATTTATTTCTATCATATAGATTGTGTGATCTCTATTATGAGGCAAATATATATATATATATATATATATATATATATATATATATATATATATATATAAAGAAATAGATCTTTCAAGCTAGGGAGACACAGTCCTTTTGAGGGATTTTAAATATCCACACGTCTTGGAGGCTAATTGGAAAGCTTATATCTAGTGTGTGATGTCTAAGTGTTTCGATCACAGTTCGGTGCCAAGAACCAGAATAAGGATATTCATGGTTCAATTACCACTCACATCAATAAATTCATTATGTTTCTTTCACATGCAAAGCAAATAATAAAATTTTTTTTTATTACATCCAACTTTTTAAAATTGTTGTTTTATATGAAAAATCGAATGAGATATTTTGCGTTTTGCACATAATTGCCAAGTGGTTTGCATGCAACCTTTCCTATTAGAACTATTGCCACGCAACAGAACGAGACACCAACTCTCGTAAAATAAACAGCCTTTAGGCTCAAAATTCCCACCTCGAATTTCTCCGAGACGGCCTTCAAACACGTTCTGTCTGTCCCTTGTACAGGAAAATATGTAAATTAATATGGAGGAGGGGCACCAAACTAATATATATATATATATATATTCGGCGGCATGTTTTAAGTTCAAGTGCCGTCAACTTTTGTCGAGTTCGATATAAAATCCTAAAATATCTAGAAAATAAATAAGGATATGGACTGAGTTCCAACCCTAAAAAGTTAATGTCACGTATCTTTGGACATGATTCATACAAAATATTGAAGATCATGTACATTTTGTCATAGCATTTCAATTATATGCACAACATTGTTATTTGCTGTTAGATTTTTATATGGGGCAGGTACTTACATTGATGAATGAGATACCAGCCACGTCAAGAAAATAGCAATTTGCAATGGCAATGACTGTCAAGATCATGGATGGAAACTTCAGAGATGGCCATATGGAACTTGCAGAAGTCAATCGGATGGCTCTTTCTTCCGCATTTGCACGTACACTAAGCCTTCTATACCAATCTGTGCAAAACCCTCAAGGCTCAGATGATTCTTCATCAACGTGGACTTCACGTGTCATTAGGTTACTTCCATTAGGGCACGAGTAATTGTTTGAGTGCTGATGCAAACTGTTGGGAATTGTAGGTGGCAGTTGGAGAAGCAGAGGCCGCGGAGTGCTGGTTTTGAAGAGGCTGATGATGTGGTGGCAGAGAAATTGGCACAGGAACTTCTTTGTATAACTAATAAACTTAGAGATTATGGAGCTGTGGATGAAGCTCTGTTGCAATGGAGTTATGCTTCTTTTCTTGCTTCTCTTGCGCTCAGTACTGCTAACCCTAGGGTTCAAGGTTACATCGCCAAGATCTCAGGAATTTGTTTCCATTCATAAAGAAATTATTACCTCAACTTGTTTCATGTTATATATTATACTCGCAATGAGATAGATGTCATTCATGAGAACCTTATAATAATTTGAGTATCTAGCGTATGAATTTGGTCTATCTAATAAATTTAGGTCTATATATGAGTAAGATCTTGCTCATGAATCTCACAATTCTTGTAAAGTATCCCCATTGAATTAAGAATTTTCTCCAACGATATTAAAATTTCTAATTAATGTAAGCATGGTGTTAAAATATCTCACGAAATCTTGCACTACATGTACATATCCTTTGGCAAGATCTTTGTATTACATTTAGTTTTGTTCTTTGTACTTTGTAAGGAGTGGTTTTGCGGTATGATTGTTGCGAGTAGAATGATCTTTGGGATTGATTTCAAATTGAAAGAGAGGAGATGACCATTGCACATTTAAATTTTCACTACGCAGTGTTTTGCTTATATTTACGTTTTTTTTTTCTTTATCTTCTAGAGTTCATGTGTGGGCTTAGTGTCCGGAACTCCTGTTTTATAGGAATTTCCTTTGTATACTACTAACTACTAAAAAGGAGGGTCATTATATATATATATATATGTTGTTACTTAATTTTGGACCCCACGTGTTGAAGATGGTGTATACCCGTTTTGAACAGGAGTGTAGGAGTTTAGCTCATGTTCGCCAGAAGATTGACAAAAGTGGAGGAGAAAGAAATATTTTTTTGAACCCTGTTTGAGCTGTTTTCTGCTCTTTTTTATCCTCCCCCTTTGCTACCAAAATCATCAGGTTTTTTTAGGTTGATCAGGAGTTTTCATAATGCTAAATTCGTTCCTTTTTATCTGGTCTTTAAGGTTGAATAAATCCCTCAAAATTTGCACTAAAAAAAAAGGTTCTGCTGTTGTTGCAATTTTTTGTTCCAACTTAGGCTCTGATTCTGACTCGGTTTTGTACGATATCTGACCATCCTAGGTATATTTTGTCACTCATTACATGTTGAAAAATTGACTTACACCTTTATTAGGTCCTAGGGATCATTGTTCTTAGGGCAAATTTTCAGTCAGATTTGGATGCTCAGCATTGTTAGATGAAGAACCTTTTTGACCAACTAGATTACTGCGAGATTCTATTCTCTAAAATGATTTTATCTCATTTCGACTCCTTCATCAAAGTTGTAGTCCTAGATGCGTAGATGATTTTGGGCTTTTGAATCGCTTGATTTTGATATCAGAAACTCAAGATATTTCTGTTTGAATATCTAACGTAAAGGTAGAGAATTCTGCCGCGAGAAGGATATTGACCCGAGTCTGCACTAAAAAAAACTCTATTTTTGGCCTAGTTTTTGTGATTTTTGTTTCTTCATACTCTCAGTCATATCAGGATTCTTGGCATTCATCAGTTTTTGAGTTAGACCCGGAGATCCCTTTTGACCAACTAGATTACTGCCAGTTTCTGTTCTGTAAAAAGATTTTATCTCACTTCGACTCCTTCATCAAAATTGTAGTCCTAGACGCGTAGATGAATTTGGGCTTTTGAATCACTTGATTTAGGTATCAGAAGCTCAAGATATTCACATTTGAATATCTAATGTGAAGGCAGAAAATTTTGCCGCGGGAAGGATAAAGCCCAAGTTCGCGGGACTGATTCGAAGGATTTTTTTTTGACTAAGGACTGAATTGAAAAGTGTTAAAATGAGGGATTGAATTGAAGAAGGATATTGAAAGCTGGAGAGGGGGGCTGAATCATCATAAATGACAGGATTTTTTGCACACTGAATAAGGAAAATGAGACTTTGCAGCTGCACCCTCCATCTGATTTCTTTCCTTTTTTTCGCTGCAAATTCCTGATGTTTTTCCTTTATCATCATGCCTGATTTTTGGAGTTGCAACCACGTTTTTTCTTGTCTAATTTCAAAGGGAGCAGCTGGCCCTATGGAAGGAAAGAAAAGAGTCACACCCTCCTCTAAAATAGGAAAGAAATCAAACGTAAAGCACCAACACAAAATCAGAATATTGCAGTTTCCTTTTTGCGTTTTTTTACTGCAAATCGGTAGGGATTTGCGTCCTAGGATTAATGCATTGAATCCTTCCTAAACAGAGACATATTTAGACTATATATAAGCCTTCTAATGACCTAACAGGGGAGAAAAAGAGAGTAGAAAAATAAGACAAGAGAGGAGAGAATAGAGAATGGGAGAGAGACAACAAAAGAAAAACAAGAAAGACGCCTTTGATCCATTTGTTTTCTGCAAATAAAAACTGCAGAAACGGGAAAAGAAAGTTAGGAATCAATAGAGAAAGTGACGGAGGCGCAGAGTAAAGAAAGAGGCAATAAACAGACCCAAACACAGAACATAAGAAGAAGGACAGACGCAGATCGAGCAACCATCACTCTTCCAATGCCATTGCAGTTTCTTCGTCTCCAGGTTGGTTTTTCTATTCACCTGTTGCATGCTTTCTTTTGCCTTGTTTTTGCACTGTTAGCGTGGTCTTTTTCTTTGTAATGTATGTGTCTGTACTGTTCAAGTGAATTAATTCACTTGAACAGTAGCTCTCCATTCACAAAAGAGGGCTGCACCCTTACCAAATTCTTTAAAAAAAAAGAATAAAAGAAAGAGTTTTATTTTCTGGAATATTTATTTTAAAGTCTGAATTTTTTTATGTTAAAAATATATACCAATCTAGTATTTAGAATACCCCGGTTTTTTATGCAATTGCGACAAATATATATATATATATAAATTTTTTTTCTTGTGCGTTGCATACGGCCAATACCCTAACATGTTTTGAATGCTCTTTTTTTTATATACAAAAAAATATTAGAAGTTTTGAAAATATGTTTTTGCATGGATTTCTTAAACACAAAAAAAATAATTTTGTTTTCTTGCATTTCTGGATTTTACAACATGTTTGTAAAACTCCAAAGGGTATTGGCCAATATTCCAAAAAATATAAAAATCTTATTTTGAGGGGAATTCATCTATTATTCACCGCTAATGTTTGGATAAAAAAATCCTTAAAAGACGAATATTCAAAATATTATTAGGAATAATTTGTTATTATTCACTGTTAATATTTGGATAAAGAAACTCGAAGTGGTAAATATCAAAAATAATTTTCTAGGAATAATAAATCCGCACACATCCTTGAAAGAAGCCTTGATTATAATCGAGGACATTTTAATTTTTTACTCCACAGTTTACGAGCTGTGAGAGTATAAAACACTAAGAAAAAAAAAAGAGGCTTTTAAAGCACCCTAGATTTCTAAATTTTTGTCCCTCCTCCTTGCGATTTACGAGCTGCAAACTCTTGAAATACTAAGGGAAAAATGAGCTTTTAAAGCACATGGAATCTCCTTGAATTTCTATCTTAATAAGTTTAGTTAGAATCAAACCTAGAAAAGACTGATGGGATTAGAAAACACCAACACGATAGCAATTATAAAGCAAACCAAACACCAAGCAGCTTACCTTAGGTAGGGCGTACTAGGGGTGCCAATACCTTCCCTTTACGCAACCAGTCCCTTGCCTTAGAATCTCTGAAAAACTAGTTAAGGTTCCTAGTAACCAAAAAACTAGGTGGCGACTCCCTTTTACACAAAAAAACAAAATAACCCGAAATCAATCGAGGATCGCCATGACGTCGCGCTCTACCGCGAGGGTGCGACAGGATGGCGACTCCGCTGGGGGCCTTAGGACTAAGCTTGGGAATTGTTTTTTTTTATTATGCTATGTGTTGTTGTTTTTTTGTACTATGAATGATATTTTGTTTAAAAGCTCTAGCATGCATCTTCACATTCTGTCATACATGGTATAGTCATGCATCACTTTATTATTATTATCTTTTTGAGGGCACACACAATAAACTTTAAGTTAAGTGGGGGACTAGCAGCTTGCCTTATGACTTGAGTCAAGGTTTAAGTTTGTGTAAACCCCAACTCTTTGATAAGTGTTTAGACTGATAGTGATTGGTACATGTGCCATCCCACTATCTGCTGAACCCCCATATTGCCTTTACGAGGGTGATCACTGGGACAGTATGAGACCCTTTTTAGAGACAAAGTAGTAAACTTATCTTATGTCTCACATAAAGGAACTAGAACCTATCCTTAGGGTGTATGCTCCATAATATCTTTTGCATCAAAACAAGTCTAAACCCAAGTCATCTTGAATTGCAAGACTTGTGAACGAAATGGCCACCATTGCTAAATTTTCCATTATAGAATATGAAAAAATTGTGAACTGTCACAATTGACTGAAGGAGACTGCCTTAGAAGCGATGTTAAGAAGCTGTCACCAATCAAGAACCTGAATTGCATTATGAATGAGGTAAACAAGTTAACGACTCACTTTCAAAATGTGGATAAGGATGCATTTTTTAGGAAATACAGATGTTTGGTGGAAATTACAAGGGTAGAAGTTTTAAGTCCAGCTGTGTGAGCCTTAGTTCATTTTTAGGATCCAGACTACCGGTGTTTTTCTTTTGGAAACATAGACCTATGTTCCATTATGGAGGAATATGGGATGTTGACTGAGTTTCCAAACAATTTGTATCAGATTTATTTGCCTTTGAGATCTAACAAGATCATCCCCGAACTGTCAAAACTGCTCAGAATCTCTAACTTGAAAAAGTTTTTGGAAAAGAATGTTACCGGTTTGAAATGGAGGATGTTAGAAATTGAACTAGAAAAGAAGTCAGGATTAGAAAAAGAGAGATTGATTGCCTTGGACATATTTGGCCTTATGTTGTTCCTAAGTCAGACGGGTGTAGTGAGTTTGGAGGCCGCTGCTGCTTATGTAGAGTATGAGAATACACAAATCAATCCAGTGGCTGCTATTTTAGCTGAAACCATCTTGACGCTTAATCATTGTAAGAGGACCAGAAAAGGAGCAATGAGATGCTGCACGCAGTTGTTGTATATCTGGATGGTTAGCCATATCAAAACAAAAAAACCTATCTTCAATAATTTTTGGTGGTTCACCCAAAGACCCCTAAAGTTGGTAGAAGAAGAAGAATGAGGAGATCTAGACAACCAAGGTTGGGTTGACAAATTAGAAGGTTTGCCTAATAGTGATTTCAAGTGGAAAGCCCCATGGGTAACGACAGTGAAAGTCCTAATGAGTTGTAGACAGAGATGTTGGGTGCCATTGGTGGGGATTACAGGCTATGTGAGTTATGCTCCTGCCCTGGTGGTAAGGCAACTTGGGGGCATGCAGTTTGTTCCAAGGACTATGGGAATTGCTCAATTTTTTGGTTTGTTCAAAGATCCCATTGCACAAGAAGTTTTGGAGATCATCAAACAAGATTGGAAGCATCTGGTTTTGGTTGAGATAGAAGGTTTAAAGGATCCAAATGCAAGTAAAGGATATGCAAGATGGAGAGACTTAGCAGCTTCAGCCATGCCTTGTGTAGGAGTCAAATCTCCCCAAACTATAAAAGAGCCTATTAAGAGGAAAAGGGTCAATAATGAAGAAAAGTTGAGAAAACAAGTGGAAAAACTTCGGATAGAGTTGAGCAAAGGCAGAAAAGACAAGGCAATGTTAGAAGAAATGATGCTACAAGAAGATAAAAGGAGAGCATTTCTAGATGAGCAAATACAATCTAGAGATGCGCGAATAACAAAGCTTAAGTTAAAGCTGGGTGAGGAGAAGATTGTTAGGGAAAAAAGTGAGAAGGAGCTAAGAGGGATGAGTTTGGATTGGATATAAAGTTACTCTGAACTTGAAGCAATGGAGATTGACTTTAACGATTGCCAAGGAGGTGTAGAATATTACCAAGAAAAATTTGCACAAGTCTAGTTCGAACTGATGGATAGGATTGGGAAGTATGAGGATTTGAATAAGAAATATATGGAGTTGGAAAGCCGTTCGACGGGGATTGCAAAAGAGGAAAGTAAAAGGAGAGGTTTCGAGGGTGTTGAAGCAGAGTTAACAGTTAAGAAGAATGAGATAAAAGTTATGAGGATAAAACTTGACAAGGAACGTGAAAAGTTGAAGTATGTAGACGAGAAGCTAGTAGCAATGGAAAAACACAAGGATCAAATCGACGCCAATAACACTGCTTTGAACAGAACCAATATGTTGCTCATAGAAAAGATGACCAAGACAAATGAGCAAATAGACAAAGCTGCTGCACATGCTCGAATTATTAGAATCAAAGCGCAGAACGTGGGAGGGGACATCATTCGCTATCGCTGAAGCCTAGCTGAAACCAATGCCTTTCTAGGGAAGATTGAGAACCGCGGCTTTGCCTTCTTACCTTTGGCTAAAAAGTTTGTGGAGAAAAGGGATTAACATGTTGTATTTCCTTTTTTATTTGTAAATGTAATAAACTTATCAAATATTAATGAAAAGGGCGTTGACCCATCTTCTTATACAAAATCTGTCTCTTGGTGAATATGATTTAAGCAAACGACTCGAAAGGCAGTACTCCTATCAAAGCAATGTGACAAGAGAACCTATGTTTATTATGTGGTGGCTATTATTCGTTCACAAGAAGGCTGCATCCATACCCAATATACAAATGCATTCTTATCACAATCATGCATTATATCATGCATTTTCTTATACATCTATGCACGCATATGCAGACCTAGAAACATAGGTCCCCCTTCTAGAATCCACAACACTTGACTAAGGAAAATGATGGAAAATAAAGAAAGGTCACACCCAAAAGCTCAGTATCAAAAAGAGATTGAAGGAGTTTGGAATGATGTTGTGCACCTAATTGGTTTTCTCGTGCAAATGTTTTGAAACAACCTTTTCCCTTTAATGAGATCATGCATTTCCAAAAGTTCATCTTGATGTTTTTACACATCACTTTCCATTTTCAAAGTGGATCTTCCAAAACAAACACCTGCACTTTACATTGAGAATGAATGGCCAAACATTAAAGAATACGTAGTAGCTGTAGAAAAGGAAGAATGGGATAAAAATAGAACAACATGAACAAGCTTGGAGGCCAGCTAAAGATAAACTGGAAACCATAAATGTGGGTAATGAAGAAATCAAGAGAGAGATGAAGATAGGGACTATGATCATTCCTAAAGAAAGAGAAGAGTTGACTACTCCGAGATTATATAGATGTTTTTACTTGGTCCTATAAGGATATGTCTGGCTTAGATACGGATACCGTAGTACACAGGGTACTACTGGTAGAAGGATGCAAACCGGTTAAGCAAAAGTTGAGAAGAATCAATACGGATGTCTTAATCAAAGTAAAAGCATAAATTAAAAAGCAGTGGAACGCCAATTCTCTAGAAGAAGTCAAATTCCTTTATGGATGGATTTTCGGGCTATAATCAGATAAAAATGGTTCAAAGGAGAAGATGATATTTGTAACACCATGGGGAACCTTTTGCTACAAGGTCATGTCATGATGCACAAAAAGATTAAAGTATACATGGATGACATGATTGCTAAAATCTAGAGAGGGGGAAAATCATGTCCAAATATTGAAGGAATTGTTTGAGACCAAGGAAGTACAAGTTGAGGCTTAACCATGCAAGGTATTCATTCGGGGTAAAATCTAGGAAGTTGTTGGGATTTAAGATGAGTGACAAAGGGATAGAAGTGGACCCTGGTTAAGTAAAGGCTATTCAATCTATGCCAACTCCCAAGGCTGATAAGGATGTAAGAAAGTTCTTGGGAAAGTGGAATTACATTGCTCGGTTTATACCGCAATTAACCATGACTTGTGACCCAATCTTCGACTATTAAGGAAGAAGAATCTCAGAATTTGGAATAAAAGTGTGAAGAAGCTTTCGAGAAAATAAGTAGTACCTCCTGATGAAGATGTGTTTTCAGTTGAGGAAGGGAAATTAGATTGATGGACTATGTACTTTGATGGTACTATAAACGTATGTGGTAACAGAGTTGATGCAATGATAATCTCTCATAATAAAAAGTAGTATTCAGTTTTAGTTAAGTTGCAGTTTGGGTGCAATAACAACATAGGAGTATGAAGCTTGCATTCTCGTTTTAGAGGTGGCATTAGAGCTGAATATTAGAAAGATAGATATGTATGGAGACTCGATTTTGATTATTTACAACGTGAAAGGAAAATGGCAAACCAAGGACGAGAAGTTGAGACCTTACCAAGAATACCTGTCTAAATTGGCTAGAGAATTTGAGGAAATAAAGTTCACCCATTTAGGAAGGGAAGGAAACCATTTTGTTGATGCTTTGGTCACGCTAGCTTCTATGGCTAGAATAGAATTTGGGCATAAGGTACAGTCGATACACATTGATATCAGAAATAAGCCAGCTCATTGTTGCTCAGTTGAAAGAGAAATAGATGAAAACCCTTGGTACTATGATATCAAGAATTTCATCCAAAACCAGACATATCCCATTGGGGCATCCACAATCGACAAAAAGACTTTAAGGAGGTTGGCAAGGGATTTCTATCTTGATGGGGAAACTTTGTATAAGAAATCATCTGACGGGACTTTGTTGAGATGTTTGGATGACGTGGAGGCAAAAAGTGGTGAAGAAATTTATGAAAAGAGATTTGATCTATCGATATGGTCCACTTGAAAAGATTAATAATGCCCAGAACTTCAATAGCAAGATGATAATAGAACTTTGCGCTAAATGAAAAATCAAGAATTCCAATTCCTCGCCCTATAAGCCAAAGATGAAATGGTGTGGTAGAAGCTGCTAACGAAAATGTAAAGAAGATTATTTAGAAGATGGTAGTCACCTACGAGGATTGGCATGGGATGTTGCTGTTTTCCCTTCACACGTACCGTACCGCAATCCGAACCTCAATAAGAGCCACCCTGTATACGGTATATGGAATGGAGGCGGTGATGCCTTTAGAAGTGGAAAACCCCTCATTAAGAGTATTGGTAGACTCTGAGTTTAGAAGAAAGATTAAATTTTGACTTTTATAAAAAAACAATAATTAATAATTACGTGTTATTGGTCCTTCTATACCTTGAAAATAAAAGAGAACCTCACACAAGAAAAATTCCTTCATTCTCCGGAAGAACCCATATGTCCCTTTTTATACCTTCTCCAGAAACCTAATTAACCCATATCTCCCTTTCTATTCCTTCTCCAGATCGGACTTATTTTAAGGTCAAATTTTAAAGGATCATGGCACAATTGGGAAAAAGTTGATTCAACTTATAGGGATGAACTCTTTAAAGAGTTTAAGGTATGAGATTATACATTTTTAAATTGATGAACTTGTAGTGATGAAATTGATTATCTTTTAAATTGTTTTAGTAATACTTTTATGTTGACTTATTAATTGATATTATGAGACTTGAATATATTGATAAGTATAATTAAGAGTTCAAAGATTGTTTAATGAATGAGATGTGATCCAGGATGATTAGATCAAGATGGAAGTTGTAATGACATATAATAGAAGTGTTGTCCATAACTTGGTACCAACAAAAAAAAAAGAAAACTCTGCTGAAATTTTCAAAAAAAAATTCATAATCTTAGATATATTATTCAATACTTGATATTAGTAATGAAATGTTTGAGATTTCAGGACATTATATTTGAGGATGTTACATTCTTATTTTCTATGCACACCATATGTTAGATTTAAGGAGTATTAATGTAGTAAAAATAGTTTTTTTTATAGAAGTGAAGACCAAAATGAAGTACAAACCTCTTAGATACAATTAAAGGAATTTCCAGCGAAGGCATTTAGTTTGTTTGACCATTTCATTGATTGAAAATATAAATTAATATATAATTGTTTTCGCATCTCTAACGACATCAATTAGGTTAGAATATGTAAATTAATTCTATTTTAAGAATTTATTAAGAAATGGTAAGGTATATACCAAAAAAATATTATAATAATCAGAATATAAGACATTAAATTCAATTTTATGATGTAGTTAAGAAGTTTTTATTTTAACAATATTTTTGTTCATCTTTTTTACTACTGAATGTGTGATTATAATTATATAGGCTAGTTGACAACTATGTTGAGTTTTGTTTTTGTTTTTTTTTTTTAGAAAAAATATATATTTTCTGAGGATGATGAACCAATTTTTCGTAAGATTTGGGAAGATAAGACAAGAATTGCTTTGAACCAGCAGTTGACACGAGCTCGTAAGAGAGCTATGTCAAATAGAAAAACCACAAATATTATGGATTGCATTAATAAAGGTCAAGTTTGGATAAACAATGACGATTGAAATCAAATGATTAAAGAAATTTGGTTCACCCCTGAATTTCAAAGGAGATCAAAATCTGCAAGAAATAATTGGTTAACTAAAACAAATGGTAAATTAAGCACTCATTCTAGAGGTATGGTGTCATTTGCATTATATCGAGTTAGCATGGTGAAGATTGTTTATATTTTTTATAATGGACTTCAAATTTTTATATTTATATTGTCTAATATTGTTTGTTTGTTGATAGCAAGAAAAAGCAGGTGGAAAGAACCTCTATGGGATGATGTGTTCTCGGTGTTGCATCAGAGTGCTAAGAAGCCTGAAACCTTCGTAGATAACAAGTCTAAAAAAGTTGTTGTAAGTACTTTTTTATGTAATTTAATTATTATTTAAAATTAAAATTAATTTATTATTATATTTAATTTTATTGTAGGAGAATTAGAAAAAAAAAGAGATGATTTTAAGATATGGAACTGATCGGGAAATTAAATCATCCTTTATTTGATAGAGCAGCTTGGTGTGTGGCTATAGGAGGAGTTACAAAGGGTAGAATATATGGTACACTTGGTATGCCGAAATCCATTGTTAGTATGAGTGCTTCATCACAATCCTATACGATGGAGTCAACACCTCCTAGCTCATCATTTCAGGCATTGAAAGAGAAAATAAAGGAAAGAGATGAACATATTTTATCACTACAATAGGAGATGATTTCAATCAAAAAATTTCTTAGTAATATGAGATACCAAGCTTGGGCATCAAATATGGACCAAGGTATGTCGACACCTATGGCTTCATCTATGTCGTCACATGTGGCTCCACAGATGACGACACCTATGTATCTCCTATCTAATCCAATATATCGATCTAGGCCTCGACCACCATATACCGGTCCCACCTTATGATGGTTAGCATTGTTTTGGTTCGTTTCCACCACCACCTTTATGATGGAACATATTTATTAAATTGTGATGTATCTATTTCGATGTAAGTTTAACGAGATTTAGAAATTTATTATGAAATTTATTTTTATTTGACTTACTATTTTTGATAAAATAATTTCTAGTATTAATTTATGTTCTTTATATATTTATCTATAAATTTTGAAATAGCCACAAATAATTAAAAAAAATCAACAGATGGGAAAAATAATTTAAAAAATTCATGTTTTATAAAATAGTCATTTGATAAATCAGCAACGGATTAGCAACAAATTTTTCATTGCTAATCAGCAACGAATCAACAACAACAATTATCATTAGCAATGGAATATCCGTTACTGATTTACACATTCAGCAATCAAATTTCAGCAATGGATAGTTTGTTACTAAACAAATCAACAATTGATAATCCGTTGCTAAAAAATTAACATCTATTATTTACATTTGAAATTATCTGTTGCGAATTCCATACTGAGTTTTATCAGCAACAAATTTTAACATTATTTAGTAAGCCACTGCTGCTATATGTAACTTAATTGCAGAGAGCACGAGAAAACAATGATTGAATCCCACTACAAGATTTCATAGTTTTACCGATGGAAAAATTCTGTCGGTGTGTGATTAGAAGTTCGTCAGTGATTTTTTTACCGACGGATTACGTCCGTCAACTTTCCCTTCGTCGGTGATTCCCCATTCCGTCGCTATATCGGTCGGAAAAACTAAAAAACCATTTGCTGATGGTTTTACAGACGGAATTTGCGCGCAAAAAAAAAGATTCCCGCTTGAAATATACTAATGGATTTTTATTCCGTCGGTATATTGTGATTGACCGATGGAAAATAACTGTCGGTAAATCTGTCGGTGAGTGTATGAAATACCAACAGAATATGTCCGTCTGTAAATTCATCGGTAATTGTGGAAGCTACTGTTAAATGCTGACGGATTAATTCCGTCAGTAAGTCTGTCGGTGAGTGTTTAAAATACCGACCGAATTCATCCGTCGGTAAAATCCTTGGTAATAGTTTTTTTCTTAATTTGTTTTTAAAAAATTATTTAGGATATATAATATAAAACTATATAAATTAATTGTAATACAAACCAATTATACAAATAAAATTTATATTAAACATAAAAAAACAAAGTTAAATAATATTCATTACAAACTGAATATGTTTCAAGAAAAATATTAAATGAAGTTTTGAAGGTAAATAATGTTGATTACAAATTAATATAAAGATGATGGAGCTGGAGGAAGAGGAGGAGATCCTGGCAGAGGCTGGTGGTTATACGGCCAAAAAAGATTAGGCGCACATGTTCCGCTATTTGACAATTTCATAATCATTTCGGGAAGCTGTTCATAAGCCGCTTTTTATTGTTCATGAGCCGCTTCATACTCCGCCTTTTGTTGTGCTTGAGACGCTTTGAGTTGCTCAGACTCTGCTCTTTGTTCCGCTATTTGTTGTGCATGAGACGTTTTGAGTTGTGCGTACTCCGCTTGTAGGTTATCGTATTTCTCGGTGAGTTGCTACAAAGCCACGAACTCCTTAGATTGGGAGCTCAATATTGATTGGGAGCTTCCAACGGTTGAAACACTACGGGTCGACCGCAAGTTGTCGGCCATAGTGTTGGAGAGCCCGTAAACCCGATTTTTATCGGGTCCACCTGACGAGCCAATCTCCATCCACAAATCCGGATCGAATTCCAGATGGGTCAAAGTATCGTCCCCGTATCTCTCCCTCAACTGATTACTATAGGTCTCCTGAAAATAAAAAATAAAAGTAATCATCATATTCAATACAATAAACATAATAACTTACATAATAACTTACAAAATAAAATGGTTGAACAAACATACCACGAAATGCTGAGCATGGTTATCAACGAACTGTTGCGCCCCCTTCTGCACGTGCGTCTCCACAAACAGCTCCATCGGGCTCGGCTCACATCCAAGAGACGCAGCCTATAATGAAAAAAGATATATTAACAACAACTGAATTTAACGATATATTTCATTTAAATTAATCTTACCATCTGTTTCGCATGTGCAGCAAACGGAACGGAGCTGCCAGTGTGCGTTGTCACCCAGCCATGAATTGGCCGATTCCGATTGCCAGCACCGGAATGTGAGCGTCGTGTGAACCGCTCAGACGTCACATGCTCAAGATAGTGCGGCCATATATCTTCTGGGATGTATATTGGTTTGAAATCCCTCCAAACCGGAACATCGTTCCAGCCTTGGAAACCCCTATCCCTCGCGGTTTTTTTTGCCTTTTTCTGTGCTTCATACCAAAAATCACACAACCTACTTCATGCAACCAAAAATTACATTTCGAAACATAAATTTTTGTCTAAAAAAATCCTGTATTGTTTTCGATCTTACCTAGTTGCCGCGTGATTTTCCCACACCCTCTGCACAATAGTGTTATGCTCAATGTCCCAGCAGAATTTGTGCAGTGTATAAATAAACAAGTTTAAATAAAAATAAAAATTTATTTACAATTATATTAATAAGCTGAAAATTATAAATTAATACCAACCTCAAACCTGTTAAACCATGCATTGATTTTAGGCATTCATTCAGGATGCTTGGATATCTGACTCCATTGAAACAATGGAATCTCCATCGATGATTTAAACGCCGATGATATTACTCGGGCGGCTTCAATGTTTGTGAACTTGAAAATAAATGAAATAAATTCAATAGTGATTACTTCATAAATTATGTTGTAATTTTTTTAAAAAAAACTAAAACCTTAACAAACTTACATTGAAAGGTCGTCCTTCCACTGTGCCTCGTACTTGTGGGTAAATTGATTCCGCTGCGAAGGCACGCTGCCTCTGCGCTGTGAAGTACCGCTGGAAGAGGCAGCATCGCTTGACGGCACAGGTGGTGTAGGTGCCTCTTCTTGAGAGGCTCATCCTCGCTGCTAGACGAATTAGCTGCGACCGCACCTGAGCGACCAGCTCTGGTTTTCGTTCCACGCATCTACACAATTTGATACAAATAATTATATAATTAAATTCAAATGTAAAAAAAAATTCGACAGCACCTCCCCTATACCGGATACTACCCAAATCCACAAACCTACACATATTAACAATAGCCACAACCAATTTACCCAATCTATACTAATTATTCCAACATATTCAATTACTAATCTTAAGGTAAATTCAACATTAAGAATTACAATTCAAGTAAAGATTCAATAAGTATGCCAATACAACAAAACAATAAACAAAAAAAAAAATCTAGAATAACAATCAAAATAAATGGAAAAAATTAAACACAAAGCATGCAATAATAGAGTAAAACTAATAATTATTCCAACATATTCAATTACTAATTCTACGGTAAATTCAACATTAACAATTACAATTCAAGTAATTATTCAATAATTATGCCAATACAACAAAACAATAAATTAAAAAAAAACTCTAGAATAACAATCAAAATAAATGGAAAAAATTAAACACAAATCATGCAATAATAAAGTAAAATTAATAATTATTCCAACATATTCAATTACTAATTCTATGGTAAATTCAACATTAACAATAAATATTCAACAAATTAACTAATAATAATTATGCCAATACAACAATAAAAAATATTCAATAAATTCAAAAAAAAACTATAGACTTTAGCAATGAATTATGCAAAAAAAACTATAGACTTTATCTACATTACAAAAAATACACCAAAACAAAAAAAATAACCAAAAAAATAGCAAAAAAAAACTATTAAAGTAAAATGAAATAGAGGAAACACTAACCTTTTAAACTGATGAAGATGATGAAGAAAACTTGCTAGAGATTGGAGGTGAAAGCTTTGAAGAATGGAGAGGAAAAAAATCAAAAGCTTAAGGTGAGAAACGAAGGAGAAGAAAAAATGAACTGAAACGGCGGTCACTTGAACTTATATGGCAGTTTTACCGACGGATTCACCGACGGATATAAAATTAATTATTATTTTAATTTAGTCCGTCGGTGATATGTTAAAAATCCGTCGGCAAAGTTTGAATTTCGCACCAAAATTTTCGATGACCCTCCATATTTTTCGTGGTCCGCCGGTAATTCCGTCAGCAATATTACACGGTCAGAGGCGCATTAAATGCGCAACCCTTTGAAATTCGCGCAGTCCGTCAGTAATGTTGTCGGTAAAATTGAACCGCCAACAACTTACCGACGTATTTAAATCCGTCGGTGTTTCCGTAATTATTTTCGAACTCTCTGTGAAACACCGACGGACTAAGTCCGTCGGTGTTTCCGTCTGTAATTGGGTGGCATTTCAAGTAATTATTTTCAAACTCTCTGTGAAATGCCGACGGACTTAAGGCCGTCGGTGATCTGGTGGCATTTCAAGTAATTATTTTCGAACTCTCTGTGAAATGCCAACGGACTTAAGGCCGTCGGTGATCTGGTGGCATTTCAAGTAATTATTTCATGTCACAAAATATATCATCCATCATAATTGTCGCATTTCAACAAATTATTTCAAGTAATAAATATTTTGTGTTTCAAAATATATATATCATTCATAATCTAAATTACATGTAAAAAAGGGTTTTACATAGGGCTTCATTTTGGTAGTTAGTCAGAATTTTCTTCTTCTTCGTCATCAATTGAATTGTCATCACCTTCATCGCAATCTTCAATATGAATATCATCTTCTTCATCGATATTTGCTTGTCCGCTAGAGCTCAAAACAAAATTCAACTCCTCTGCGTCAACATCAACAAGACTATCATCGAAAACACGAAAATTTGAATTTTCTTCCAATTCAATCGAAGGAGCAACTCGATATGGTTCAACCACCTCACTAACTTGAAAGACTTCATCTCGCACACTTGTGTCTTCGTTCTCATCCTGAACAACCTCGACACGACCCCGGGGTTTTGTTTTTAAAACGGACAACCAATCCACTCTTGATCGATCCTTTCTAAATGAAGGGGTGTATGTGTAATAAACTTGTTGACATTGCTTTGCGAAAACAAAGACATCGTTTATGTTGCGGAGTCTAGCTTTTGAGTTGATTTCGACCAGACCATAGTGCGGATCAACTCTGATTCCTCTGTCAGTCGTGTCATACCAATAACATTTGAATAAAAACACTATATTCTGCTCGTTATGATATTGCAGTTCGACGACCTCTTCTAATCTACCATAGTAGTCAACTTCTAACTCATTACTAGTGGATCCCTTAACACAAATACCGCTGTTGTATGTCTTTCTTCCTTGTCCATATTCTTCAGTATGGAAAACATATCCATTGACAAAATACCCGTTGTAGCACTTACATTTTCTTTCAGGCCCCAGGCTTAGTGAAGACAATGACTTAGGTGCACTCCTTCCCATTTGATAAACCTTGTATGTAATGTACATCAATAAACAGTAAATGAACGAGAATCTCGTAATGACATGCATACGTACAGTAATTTTGCAAGTTAGAATGAGTTTGTGATAGTGCTTACATGTGTTCTGAACCACGTGGCAAACTGCTCATCTTGTAATTGAAAGATCTGGGATTCGGTCAGCTGTGAGTTATTGGAGAGCAAATATTGTCGATGTTGCCTGCAAGTGATAATGAGTGTATGATATTACAATATATAATTAACAGTATATTACTAACAAAGTTTAATTAGTATAAACTTACTGAATAAAAGGTCTCAGCTCATCACAGTTAAATAGAACATAGTTGTGTGCTTGTTTGAACTCTATTTCCGACAAATATCTTCCTCTTACGACATTTTTAGGTGTGGGTCGTCCAGTATTGGAGAATATTGACAAGTTCCCACTAGAAGGCACTTCATCGCCATCATCATGCCGTGGAACACGATTGATTCTCGTTCTTAGATGAGGTTCGAAATAGTACGAGATAAATGTTGAGATCTCCTTAACCATATAGGCCTCACATATCGAAGCCTCAATATGCGCCTTGTTCTTAACCTTTTTCTTGATATTGATTTTCGTTCTCAGATGAGGTTTGAAATAGTACGAGATAAATGTTGAGATCTCCTCAACAATATAGGCCTCACATATCGAAGCCTCAACATGCGTCTTGTTCTTAACCTTTTTCTTGAGATTAAACGAGTACCTGCATTGAAATATTAATCAAGTATTTTCAATTAAGAAAAACATATAAAATACTTTTATATATGAATTACATTGCAACTGTAATATCTAATAGTTTGAATGGGTACATCCATCTATATTGGACCGGTCCTCCAGCTTTTGCCTCGAACGGTAAATGTATAGGGAGATGCTCCATTGAGTCAAAAAATGATGGAGGGAATATCATCTCAAGTTTGCATAGTGTCTTGATGATATTCGTTTGAAGCCTCTTAATGTGACCACATTCAACTTGCTGGAGCATATATCTCTGAAGAAATGACTAATCTCCGTGAGTGCTTCCCATATTCCCTTTGGCAACAAATCACAAAAAGCTAATGGGATTAGTGTTTGCATAAACACGTGGCAGTCATGACTCTTCATTCCATACAATCTGCAGTCCTCTATATTAACCAGCCTTGATATGTTCGATGCATGTCCATCCAGAAAACGTAGACTCTTAAGCCATTTGT
>Ga0325410_1002362_pt1 | contig 21147 bp, 12 predicted proteins | sample PopdelMetagenome_16_FD_206182 | JGI IMG/M metagenome (GOLD analysis project Ga0325410, IMG submission 206182) | Populus deltoides microbial communities from Bellville, Georgia, United States - Xylem-PdIQD-R3 | ecosystem: Host-associated > Plants > Phyllosphere > Stem > Wood/Secondary xylem... | reverse complement strand
AAGAAGATCTATAATGGATGATCAGATGAAACACTTGGTTCGATGAGCCTCCTGTTGCTCCGATTTTAGCAAAGAAAAACAATTCTTCACTTTTTAACGCAAGACAAGCTACCACCATGCAGCCTCTGGATGCTAACAAGGTTGGACTGGAGCTCATTTTTAGTCGGGATAGAAAAAGATGGATGTTGATGGCCATAAACCAAGAAAAGCATTCGAGTCAGTAAGTAGATTAATATTTGAGCGACGAAGATTATGAAGATAGGAGACCTATCCAACAACAATCCAAACATAACGCGATTAAGTAGAAAAATGTTAGGGGTCGAGCAGCATCACTGAAAGCAAATGCTCTCCTCGTGGAACCCACTGAATTAGGTGAAACATTCACAGCAAGGTCATGGGAAAACATTTGCGAAGAAGAAGCAGCCGCACTAGCTAGGGGCAATTACAACTTCGAAATAAATCTTACTATATATATATATATATATACTACATAGAAACCTAGCTTTACACCATGCAATGGTGATGTTGGTTACTTGATTTCCAGAGTACTTTTGAAGGAAATTGCGATTTGATACTTGCAAGTAACCGATCTGACTGCGAAGCAACATGCCAGAGGGTTGCTCAAAACCAAAATCTTTTGATGCAGATGAGACAGCATTTGCTTCTTTGGCCATGAACACAACAGGCTGTGAATTGATTAGTTGAAACCACCTTGGCAGCAATTGTGCGAAGGAACCGCATCTCCAAAATTTGAGTCCCGGTGGAAACTCTAGTGCTGGTGAAAAGTAGACCAGTTGGAATCTCACAGGCCACATCACAGTTAGGATGAGACATATCTTGTTTAGGCCTGGCTTGGAGTATGCCTTCTACCTCAAAAGTGGCTGATTCCTCAAAGGGCAGGCATATGCCAACATCACACATATGGATAGCAACTTTTAAAGTGCCCGTGGCCAATTTATCAGAATCTCTAACCAAATTGGCAACGACAGCTCCTGCAAAGGGAATCATTGATCCTGAAGCCAAAAGATTGGGCCTTATGAGGCAATAATTCCAGCCGTTTGATTCCCAGGCAGGGAAAAGTTTCAGGATATGAGCCTGCCCATTCAGTGTTATGAACAAACGAACCACCATATAAATTCCTGACCTCATCACATTAGAATTTTGACTGCTTTTAGGCAGACTTCAGAAGTTCAAATCCATGGTGTCCAACCCTCATACATGTTGCAAAGATTATCTACACTCATTGCTTGCTTCAGCAGATGATCCACTTGCTCTTCAATACTAATTTCTCTGAGACACGAGAAATGGTTCCTTTAGGAGAGGAAAAGGAGGGAAAGAATATGAACCTTCGAATATAAATCCACTGAAGAGTACAGATTTTAAAAGAAACCAAGTACCTGTTGTTCGCAATATCTTGACCATCTATTTTCATCTCAATCCTCCTTAGCACTGACAAAGCATAAGCATTTTTACCTGCAAAATTGTTGCAAGATGATTGATCAAGAGATAACTACTTGTTTCTTCATTCAATTTGAGAAGGAACTAAAAGGCAAGGCCAATTTAGCAAGCCAAAAATTATGTTATATAATATATGACATCTGTAATGCGCAATTAGTCATGAAATGAGCAAATCCATGTCACTTGTTTTTACCATACGATTCGCTAAGAAGTATATTTTGGACCACATCAGTGTTTCTACATCTCTGAAATATCTTTTTCCCCAAAGTGTTTTCTTACAATGATAGATATTGCTTAAATATATAATACAAACTACAGGCTATATTTTTACGGGCTTGGACACGAAGATCCTTGCATAAAAAGATTCTCACTAATTAGTTTCAAACCTCTTGGGGATGTCAAACCTTATTACCTTTGGACACAGATTATTCCTGTAATTCAACTTGCTAGTATTATGAGATCTAATTTCATATTCTTATGGCAAAATAGTGACCAAAAGTTAGTGTTCAAATATGCATAATTATTGTGATTACTCAATGGGTGATGAAAATTAACAGTTTCAACTTTCAACTTAAGAACTTTTGAAAGGGTTTGATTTTTAAAGATCCCATCCAAACAGGTTCCATACCTCAAAGATCTCATCCAAACAATACCCATGCACTTTCATGGGCACCCCACACAGATATATGTTAGCACTTAGAGCAGATATAGAATTTGAAAGGGAGTAACAGATAGACTTGTATTAGACATTACCCTTGGCCACTCGAATGCCGGTCTGCAGATTAGGATGAGGAGATTCTTGATTTTCATCTTCAATTTTAACTTTGTTTAATGAGGATACCTCATCATTTTTGCCCTCAAATTTCTCCTTTGAGCTCTCATCATCCAAAGGTTGTGAAGGCTCGACAGGGACATTTACAGCTTCATCACTTGGTGGTGCCACAGATTTCAGATGTTCAGTTAGCTCACCAATTCCTGTGACAGAATCATTGTTACTATTAAATCCTGATTGACCAGGGTCTGAGATTTTCTGGCAACCAGTTTGAGAAGATGGTGCAGAATTTAGATGATAAGTCGTGACCCTGGTACCAGATTCACAAGGGGATTGTCTTATTAGTTCTTCTGGATCATGTAAGCTGTCTGGAAAACTTGCTTCGGCTGAGGTAATGCCAGATTCTGAGCTGCTGCTGTATATGCTATCTGGTGGGGATATCCATCCTTTATCTTGCAAGGAAAGTCCACTATCATTAATGAGATCTTTAGCACTCCCATTGTCTGATATAGAGAAGCTCTCTCTTCCCTTGTCATCGAATGCATTAGCACCATTGTCAAGATCTGTCCCAGACAAACTAATTCCCTGTGACTTGACATCCTGGCTTTCTGCTAACCCTTCAAGAGCCTGTCAAAAAAGTAAATAACATGAGGATGCTATGCTCAGTAATCTTAGTGTTATCAAATTGTAACATCAAAAGGCATTAATCTCGGGCACAAGACTTTACTTTATGAAGATTGCCAGCATGGAGACTAGCAGTTTGTGCAAGCCTTGTCAGCATCGAATGCAGTCCCTTCGCAGATGATGCAAGTGAAGGTACCAAGGGGTTAAATGTTTGGATAGCCTCTTTAATTCTCAAGCAGTAAGACTGGTAAATGGCTTGACCATGAATAGGAGATACTTCCATCTTGGTCTCTCTTTCCCTGGTCATAGCATCTGTCATAGCAGTCACATCATTTGACAATAAAGATTCAAGTGGAAGAAGAATTGCATTTGCCTGCCCAAAATCAGAACAAAATAAAAAAAATCAGCAGATACATTCATGACTCCATAGCACACCTATATAAAAAACAAGACAACAGTTCAATTTAATTTAGTTATAAAAGTAAGACACCAATAATACAGAGATTGATTTTAGCTCAAAAGCATGCGCTCAAGAAATCACAGAATATGAATTGAGAAGAACACCTTAGATAGATCTTCCATGAGAGAACAGTGGAATGCAACAGCCTCCTTTCCCAGAGTATGAACATCATGCAGATCTTCAGTTATGGCCAGAACCTAAAGAGAATCATATAACATTACTAACAGCATATAAATTTTAACCATAAGCACCAGCAATTCCCAAGTCACAATTGTCCATGAGAATAGCAGCTGCAAAAGTAAAAGAATAAGACACAAATTTGATGAAAGGGCATACATAGAAACTGATAATCAGCACTTTCGTGGGTAACAATCAACAAAAGATGCCATCCTATGTTTGTGAGCAACAATTACACAAAACAATATATTATCATGGTCTTGTGGATGAATTTCATTGTATTTGACATGCAATTGTAACTAGATTCATAGATAAATTACGATGAATCTCATAACTGATGCCAGAAAACAGGATTGAGCGAAGATCACCTCAACTAGTTTGGGGATTAAGATTTAGATGAACTAACTTGAGTTTAGTTAAAAAGGCTACAGGGGAAAATCTGTTGTTCTTCAATTTCCATCTTTATATCTTTGATTTAAGCATTCAATATTGCATGATCCTACTACAATGACCACAGTTCAAATCTTTATAACCTTGTGTATGTGCATGTGTATGAGAACACACTTGAACACTTGATAATTAGCTTGGCAATCTACATTCTACAGCACCTGGGCAAATGGCATTGTAGTTAAGATAAATCGTAATTGATCCTAAGGGGAAGGATCCACTCATTAGCCCAAAGAGAATAGCTAGAGCATGCCAGTATTTGGACAGTCGTCTGAAACTATGTGATTTATTTCGATGTTCTCACAACTACTCAACACTACCATCCACTTAAAAATATATCTAAAAATTAGATAGTAGTCACAGTACCGAAAACATTATTGGGTGTGTGACTTGCTATCTAACACTAAACCCCGCCTTATCCCCAGCATGTCATATTAAGTGAATGTTTCAGTAAAGCATAATGTTTCACTTAGCTGCAGGTTTTGTATCAGGGTAGACATCAGATACTGCTCTTGCAAATTCAAAATCAAGTACCATAAATGTGGATAACCACAATATATTTCCCCATACAGTACCAACTGCAAAAGTATTCCAGCCTTACCTCTACCCACTGTGACAAATGCATGCGCGCACAGTCACAAAGCAGAAAACAAAAAATGATGCTAAATGTCAAAAACCTATACTGTCCTACTAACAGGACGCTATATTGAATCCCATTGGTTACAATGTGGATGAAGTCCTGTTTAGAAGTGATCAAAAAGGGGCCTAGGCCATTTGTAATGTGCTGATCATGGTTGGCCAGTGTACACACACCAGATAGAAAAAAGATTGTTGTCAACTATTGCAATACCTCTTCAAGCATGCTACCAGATTCAGAGGTCAAGGCTGTATGGCCCTTTGAGATGCGACTAAAGGCAGATAGTGCCACACTGACTTCATATGCACAGTCCCTCATTGCAAGAACAATGTTTTGTAAATCACCTGCAGAAGACAAAGATCAGGATATCAAGTCACAAACATTTTGTAGAAAGAGCAAAGACATAAGAGAAATTAAAATTCCTTTGCAGATAATGGATTATAGGGGAGATTTAACAGGGAAAGAAGCAGGGTGGATTGGCACTCTATTCCATTGTGGGTCATATGGAATTCATGGTGAGGGAGGAATGACCAGATTTAATAGGCTACTAAACCTCTGTTGCATAAGCTAAGTTACTGTTCTTGAACTTGTTATCTCAGTGCCTTCTGGTGTTCTCATTCCCTATTTCCATTCTAAAGTTATTGAAAGTTGTGGTGTTCACCATTTAGTTCATTGTTTCTTTTGGTATCTGTCTTGGGATTCTCTACCATACCTCGCTTGTACTAGAGTTCCGTTCTTAACTTTTCTTAAATATGCATTACTATGACGCTTACATGTGCAGATAAGGGAAAGGAAAGGAGTTTGTTCTGAAAAATAGAGTACTGTAACCTGAAGCTGACTTTGCTTTAAGAGATGCATTGCAGAGTTCATTAGCAACTGCATACAAGCCATTGGAAGCAGCTTCCATACTGCTTTGTGCAAGCTTCCACTCTTGTTCGGTGCCTACATTCATCAACAGATAATAAGTTCACTCCATATCGAAGTGGAATTTCTATTCATAGGCTAGCCATTTTGTGAAACAGGAACTCACGAGTAAAAGAATGATAGGAAACCTCCAACTTTATTAGTGCATTCAAGTAAGCTTGCTGCCATGTCCTGCCATCAGCAACACTTCTTGCTGGATAAACCTCTCCTGGTATCTGAAAAATCCCATCTCTTGATGCTTCAAACTCCAATATAGACATGCAAATTTTAAGAATATTTGATGCCTTTTCTCTAGCTTCCCACAGCAATTGCTGTCGCCTCATTAGATGGTCATGGAATTCAGGAGGAATTCCTGAAGTTTTTGTTGAAGTATTTCCAGTTGTACTGGAATTTGGTCCACCACAAGCCCATCCCATTGCTCTCTCAAGCTGCCCTTCTGCCACAACAGAATTTCGTTCACAAGCTTGCAGGCAGTCCATTGACCTAGCCATTTTTGTTATGGCTGATTGCAACCCTTCCAGCAGATTAGGTCTGCTGAGGTTTAGGATAATGGGATATAAGTTATCTTCATTGGAAAGGAACTTTTGAAATGTTACTCTGCTCTTATGTGAAGGGGTCAACCCATCATACATCCATTCCAACTGGACAATTTCTAGGCTAGTCTTGTGAAGAGCCTCTTTGAGTTCATTTACCTGTCTTTTCATGACAGAAGCTGCTGATCTTGCTGCTCTAGCAGTCTCATGAGCATTGCAGTATTCCTCAAGCATAAGCTGCACCTTCCTGATGGCGCCGATATCCTTTTTCACTTGGTCAAGAGAAAGATCCTTTGTTGCTTCTGACAATTGCTCGTTCTCTTTATCTAACCAAGCTAAGAAAGCAGGAGCAACTCGTTCCTTCAGGTAGCAACCAACATGTTCACGAAGCTGGATTTCAAGCTTTCTCTTTACAATGTTGAAAAGCTGGTCGAATCCTAAATTTTGATCCACAAATGAAGCAACATCATGTATGCATGAATCAAGAAAAGAATCAACAATGCAAACTTTCCAAATGAAAAATATGTGGCTCTTCAGTAAGCCACCGAACTTCCAGATGTATTCAGATATTGAGTGCCCAGAACTCATCAAATCTGCCAAGTTAACAAATTCATTTGATGGAGAAGCAGCAGAACCACCAGAGGACAACACTTTATCAATTGATTCCAAATCAGAGAAGGGTTTTATTAGTGTGGACAGAAGAGCTTTGCTTCCAAACACTTGTGGTTCCCTTACCTCTTCAGCACCAAGTATAGATTGAAATTGGCATTCAGAAGAAACCAAGACATTTTTTATATCAGCTTCTCTCTTTACAAGGGAAGTAGCTCGCATCTCCCTCTGGTTCCATGCTTGATGGAGCTGGTCCAGCTGTGCCCTACAAGCTTCTTCCTGGGAGGCGAGCTCCTCTGCCTCTTCCCAAGACAGATGATCTCTACCTTTCATAGCAGCTTCCTCAAGAGCCAACCGCTGCTCAGTAATAAGGCCAACCTTAACAAAGTAGTTCTTTTCTAGTTCAACCAAGGATGCCCTTTCTAATTCAACTTCCAAGAATTGCTCCAATGCTGTATCAATGGATCCTCGGATTTGAGAGATAAACCCAAACGCATCCATAACTTCTGAATTCAATGAAACAGCAGATCTCATGACATCCAATAAAGCACCTTCAGTCATTTTCCCAACCAAGATCTTGCAGGAAAGTAAAGTGGATTTGAATGTGGATGCCCAGTTTCTTTCAGAATAAAATTTTGCATGGTATACATCTGCATTCGCACTAGGTATGTCCCTACCAATAAAGTGCTGTAATTCACTAACAAATCCAGCTACAAGTACACATTTCTCTACCTGTTCTTCAAACTCGCAGAAGTTAGATCTAAATCTGTCATTTGCATGCCTTCCTCCTCCAAAATTACTGAATATGTCTAGTACCCTATGCCTTACTTCATTATACAAGTACCTTACAGCTATATTTAAAACAGATAATACCTTCTCCTTCTTGTCTTCCAGGTCCACTGGTAACCTGGCATCCCTAGTTGCATCGTATTTCAATTGTCCTGGTTGACTAGAAGAATTAGTGTCTTCTTTCCTCACCAAACCAGCAGACTGCATGTATTTCATAAAAGCAGACAGAAGACGATCCTTAGCTTTTGATTCAGTCTCTGAGCCAATAGAGTTCACTAACTCAGCACACTCTTCTTCAACTTTATTAATCTCTGTAGCGTATTTATCTACCTTTAGACAAATATCATCATGAATGTGTTTAACAGAATCAAGATCATCTGCATGTACTTTAGCAACGAGTTCAGCAGCCTGACTTTTGGCAAGAGAGAGTAAATCAGAGGAAAGGGCATTAGAAGACAGCTGCAACACTTGAACCCAGCCATGTACTGTACTAGTTGAAACATAATTCAGAGGTAGGATTCTTTGCAAAGCCAATGAATATGCTTGGATTCCAGTTAGAGCAGATGAGAGTCCATGATCCAGCTCAGCTATGAGCTGAGAAACTTCCCTGTCCATATCCTCGCATTGTGCTTGAGTGGGCTCAGGAACAATGGTCAGTGGAATTCCAGCCACCAGGACTGCAGATGTAAGCGACAAAGCATCAGCCATACTGCTCAACTTTATGCAGGAATTTATTTCTGGAAGCAAATTGCTCCGCAAAGCTTCGAGGACCCTTCCATGTTGCTCCATCCATGTTACAGCTTCTTGAGCCTTCTCAGATATTACACCTGTTGCTTGAGTGAATTCTCGAACCTGAATTTCAAATGATGCACGGGTTTTCTCCAAATTACTAGTTGCTTCAGCAACAATCGACTTTGCAGATGTCTCATGCAAAATAAGACTAGACCTTTCTTGATCAGCTCGATAAAACAGAGTAGAGGCAAGCTCATACTGATTTAGAACATCAGCAAACCCCTGGAACATAAAGAAGAAATCAATCATTCAAAATGATAAAAAATAGCAACAGCACAAACTATGCTGCTAGTATCCATTACCTCAAGAGCAGAATCAACAGCTGGTAAGGTAGCCAATAAAATATCATGATGCTCCTGTCATAATCAGAAGGCATCAAGCATTACCCATATGTCAACAATCCAAGATAAAACCATGATAGAATAGTAACATAACAACGATTTATAAATTAAAGTTCCACAGCTAGTTGAATCAGGAATGATGGTCGAGAGGATTTTGAAAATTATAGACAGGGGTTGAATTACAAACAATGCAGTATATACAAAATATTCTACATTAAAATCCTGAGCAAATTGCAAACACTACCAATTACCAAGATCACAAAATGAGTGACATGATTTCAGAGATAATTTGAATATGGAATACACAAGCTGAAGTTTATTGAAACTAAATACCTGCAGCGGAACACGGATTTCTTGCACTCGAGATGCAAACAAACTCAAGCTAACCGCCAACTCCATGCCCTTTCTTTCTTCACCCCCAATAGCTGCTTCATCATGAAAATCACCTCGCGTCCATTCTACAAGGGGATCCCAAACAAAAACCTCTAACAACATCAAGAGTATATCCTTGTTTTTCCTCAGAACACCAACAACTGCTTCACAATTTGCTCTGAAGGTACCTTCCACTCCAGTCAATCCCAAAGCAGCTTCAAGCATCTGGGTAAGGCGGAATGGAACAATCTCTGGCACTTTTAATCTTTGCCCTTTATCAAAGCAAACATTATAATCAATGTGCACAATATCCCCACTACAAAAATCTACGAGAATATTATCCAGATGTCTATCTCCAAGACCCAGAATGTGGCCCACCATACTCATGGCCGCAACACTTCCAGAGTACCTACAAGTGAAGAATGGAAGTGGTTTAGTTTAGAGCAGCCATGAATGCAATGCCACTCAAAAACAAAAATGTGACAGAACTACTTCACAACTCTACATTCTGTGTGTCAATTCTGCAGTATCACTCATCTACCACTTCATATATTCATTAGGATATATCTAGTGAAGGAGAACCAGATAGAAATCTGAAACTAATCTGGCCTAAAATTTGTAACCAAATCTTGGTTAAATAAATTTTCAACAATATCCTCCTTCTCATGCATGCAGTGCAGTAACAGCAAATCATCACAGAGGGTGTTGCAATTAATGTCCGTCTAAAAATTCTCCATGGTTTATTATTGCATGCAGGACAATCGTGAAACACATATAGAGGAAAAAAGTATGCTAAAGAAAGAATTTAGTACTATGAGCTGGGCAGTGTCAATTAAAAAAAAATAAAAATTGGCAAAACAGGAGATAAATATAAGATACAAATGAATGCATATGTGGCAAGTTAGAGGTGGAACTAATACAAGCAGTTAGGGAAGCTATCTAGGATTATTGAATCATAAGCAATGAGAACAAATTAGTGAAAGTGCCACAATCACAAGAGGAAGGCTCAAAATAATGTGGGCCAACACAGTGAGTATAGAAAATACTTGATTTGGATGGCTCTATCTAAAGCGGAATGACAAAAGATTCCAATTTCCTCAAATAGTTGAAGTTAAGGTTCTATTTTCAATTAAAACAAGTAGCATGGTTGTTTAATTAATCCAACTAGGATGAATGAAAGTTTGCTACAGACTTCTAATTATATATAATGTACAAAGCCTGCACTTGGAAGGAGGAAACTTGAAAGAGATTTTCCAAGTTTGTTAACAGATACCTCCTCAATTTTGAGCTGAAGGCTTTGAACCCTTCACTGGCACACCAAAGTTCTTGATGAAGCAGCTGTCTTGGAACCTCCTTTATTAAGTCAAGTAGAACCTTACGTTTGACATCATGGGGCCAGTCTCTTCGTGAAATGACTCTCCTAATGCCTTTCTCTTTAAGTGCAGGTATGATTTTACCATAGAACATATCGCTTGGTCGGGGAACAGGTGGAGGAGCAGGATTTTTTGAATTGGCTGGAGCCATTGATGAGAGCTGTGCCAGCTGCACGCGGTTTTGCCAAGACTTAAAGACACTATATATGCTCACCACATTGTCCACCCACTGAATAAGACCAGCCCTGCCACTGATTGGAGTCACTGAATAGTAACGTACATCAAGCAAATGCCTAGAAGTTGCAGAAGATGAACGCAGAAAACCATTTATAGCCTGCAGAAGCTGCATGATTCTCGCATCAAGACGTAAATCTTCTCGCCCTTTCAAAAGATAAGTGTACTTTCGACCATCTGAACCAAGTATAGCAAGTTTCTTAGGTTTTGTTTTGGTTGACAAGATAGTCAGTTGTTCAGAGAAAGAAGTGATTGTAACAATTCCCTGGAGACTTGTAGTGGAACTTCTGTCAGATTCAGATACTGTGACTTGCTTCTCAAGACCAGGCATTGGGACATCAGACGATGACAACAAAGCCAGTTGGGGTGCAACTTCACCTAGAGATATTGACGACTTTCTTTGATAAGATGCCAAGGAAGCAGCAATATCATCAAATGGCCGCCACACTTCTCCTAGTGCACCAGCAGAAGCCGGTGGAGTCTTAAATGACAGAATGGCTGATTTCAGATGTTCTCTATACTCCTCATGGAACCATAATTCATGAGGTGTCTCTGGTTTCCGAGAAGTAGAAGCAAGGCGGCGTTCCAAGGCCACAACAATGGGGGCCATCATGGCTGAGTATTTAGCAGCATTAATTTTGTTCTTCTCACTTTGACTTAGAGTTGCATTCTCTGCTATTCGCGCAACTTCCTCTTTCAGCACATTTATGCGTCTCATCACATCTGAAAGAAAATGCAGTTAGATAGCCCCATAAAAAAAAAAGCTTTGGAAAACAAATTGCAAAGTAGCTAATAGAAATGAAAACCCACAATCAGTTATGCCAAAAGCATGTAAAGAACTTGGAGATTATGACACAACCTTGCAAGAATTCATGGTTGCAATTGAGGAATATGCCATATAAAAACAATACACCTATTTGTTTCATGTTAACCATGTGAACTTTGGACAACAGTTTCTGGAGTGCAACTTCAGGTTCCAACAAACACAATGATCCATTATAGAATTAGTTTTGCATGTTACACACTTTAGTCAATCATCCATATAGAGTGCCCGAAATCACAACATAAAACTCAACTCGGATGCATCATGGAGTCATGAAAAGCTTTAGTTTAAAATGGGTGCTCCCAGCAACAAAAGCCTAATTATGGTAAAACTACATTTACCTGCATGCAGATCTTGAAGTGTGCTGAGCCATAGTTCCTCCCAAAGAACAGTTACATTTTCAAGCTCATTTATCATGAGTTGAACATCTTGAATTAATTTTGGGTAAAGCTCTCTCTGCATGAGATGAAAAATATGTTCATATCCTGAATGTGAAAAACCAGGACAGTCCAACACAAAGCCTCAAGGAGTTAAGAGTAAAAAACCAGAAAATTAAGACGATACTCAGATACATTTTTTTATGAGCAGAGATGCACTGCTGTATCTCAAAGAAGCTGCATATTTCAAAAACATTTGCCTTAGAATTGTTGCTTTCATGATAATTTATTTAAACCCTCATAAAATTGGTGTAACATCCTCAACCCCAAACTTTGACATCTTAGCTTCCAAACTTTCAAGTTTCTTAAATAAAGGACATGATAGAAAGAGATCATCATGAAACTAAAACTAATGCGTCATTTGCAATCTTGAGGCATGCAAAATGATTTGCTACTAAGCTTCAACTATACAAGCCACCCCACTCTACCTTCTCCATGTTTCTTTTTCATTTCACCTATCATTGCCTCTTTAACCTCTTGCATCTCCATGGGCAAGTATTCTTTCCTTCAACAAAACTTCCAGCAAGATCTTCATAGCAATGAGCTTTATTCTTGAAAACACGGATACAAACTCTTTGAGCTCAAAATCATCAGGCAATAATGTCTGATTAAGACCCTATGCAGACAACAATTTCAATCTTTTTAAAACACAACCAGCTCCCAATCATGTATATCCATCGGTTTTTTTCCATGTAGACTACTTATAACTGCAGCCTAGATGAACCACATTGATGGGCACAGACTACAACACATTTATTCAGGTTACCAGACTAAATGGTAACAGTAATCCATATCAGATATATGGTAAAAAAAAAAAAAACAAATGCAACAGAGTCTAGCAAATTAAATGAAAGAATTTCCATTACCAAACAACCCAGAATGTGTTGAAGCTCCTCTGAAGGCTCCTCATTAGTATTCACATCAACCAGAGTCGGATACACTATGGACCAAGGAGATAGCTTAGCCAACATCATCAATAAACCCTCCAATTGCTTCCGGACCACTTGCTCAGGATGAGAACTTAAACGAGCAAACAATTGGGGAGTTACTTCCTACCAAACAACAGAAGACTTTGTAAGATGTTTTTAGCCAAAAGAGCAAGAAATAAACAGATTACAGGCATCCACTTGCCTTCCAGAATTTTTAAAGAGAGCTACCCACCTGCCATGGCAATAAAGGAATTGATGAAAGAGCTGGTTCAATTGTATCTCTCAACTCAACTCCAAAATTGAGTAGGATATGTAGGAAATACAAGGTAGCCCTCAGAGTATAACTCCCAGTTTTTTGTTTTAAAGACTCGCCCTCAAAGCCAGCTAACTGAGAATCAGAAACCTTTATAGATGAGTATGTCAGGTATTGCATGAAACCATGGGCTGCATGACCGAAGAGAGAAACTCGCCTCCTTCTCAAAGACCACCATACACTAACTAAATCATTAACTGCAGATGATATGTTGGCTTCTCCTAAGCCAGCATTTACACAAAGGAAAATATTTCGCAGTTGAGATGCAAGAGTAAAAGAAAGGGAATCGCCACTAGAGTTTTCTGCACCCTGTGCACCAGCTGCAGCTTCAATTAAATCGATTACTTGCTCCACCACTGGTTTATCATTTATTAAATTTTGCACAGAATCAGGCCAAAAAATCCCCTCTCTGCAGTCACTAGAATCGTCACCCTTGTGCTGAAAAAGCCAGAAGACCACAGATTGCACTCTTGTCCTCTCAACTTCAGTTAAATTGAATCTGTCAGGCTGGACTTCTGGAATAAGTACAGGGGAGAAAGAGCACGAGCGAAGAACAGTTTCAGATGGATTAAAGAGAGAATCTCTAGCCTGAGTGAAACACCAAGTGGCATAAGAAATCCATGCCTTGCCCATTGTGGAGCAAAGTTGCGTGGATAACTTTGTAGCTGTGCCCACGATTTCCTCAATGTTCACAACCAGACTAGGTTTGGAGTTGAAATTCTGGACATTGACAAAGTGTCCAACTCTGTCAGGTGAAGCTGCATCATCCATATTAAAATCTGTCAGTATATTGAGAACGATACTTTCCAAACTCAAATCTGGATAATCCTGCCTCAACCACTCTGAAAGTTTCAAGCAAGCCTTAGCCTTCAAAATATTATTATATGAATTAGAAACCACAGATGCAGAAGACAGCATGCAAGGGCGCACGAAAGACCAAAGATTTGCAAAAGCATCTTCAAACTTGTTTTGAGCATGCAGGAGCATGAAGTCCTCATATTGCAACTTTGACAATAGGAAAGAAGAGTTTCTCTCCTCGGAGGAATTCAATGCATGCTCCCTGAGATAATTATTTAGACGGGTTGCTAACATAAGGTTTCCCTGCTTACGGGCCAAACTTGTCAAACTCATAGACAGCTTTAGAGTGACTGGAGAAGTAGGACAGCTGGTTCGATAAATCCGGAGGAGTTTTAACCATGGATTACAATCCTGATGAACTCTGTTTATTAAAGACTGAATCGACTCGACATATGAGCTTAATATTGAGTGATGTTCCTTGGATTTTGCATGGTTGTCCTTAAGATCGTGACCTCCTTCAACCACAAAGATGCAGTGCAACTGAGTAGCAAATGGTGCTGCCTCTGCCAGACCATCAAGTGGCAAAACAGACAACATTTCCTCCAGCATTAACTTGGCCTTCCATGTTTCCTGTGGTACCTTTTCTACCTTCCCCTCATGGAGAAACAGCATTGCCTGTAAAAGCATTTGCTCACTCCTTTGCAAGGCCAGTTTAGGATCAAGTGTAAGTTCGCTGCTACTTTTAGGTGTCAAATCCAGATATGACCAAGCTGCCTGACAATCTCCCTCATCAAAACGTGCCAAGGCATGAATTGCATTGATTTCATTTCCTGCAGTAGTTAGAGCACCAGAATAACTCTTTCCAGCATGTCTAGAACGCAGTTGCTGCAAATCTGATAACCAGGATTCTAGGGACTTCCAATCAGATACAGCAGTGTAGCTTTCAATAATACGTGAAATAGCAAACTGCACACCATCAGAACCCATAGAGCTCAATGATTCCTCATTCTGAAGCAAGTGAGTGAAGTGTGCAGCAGCCTTCTCATATTGACCTTCAGCCTGGTATGCCAGGCCAGTGATCCATGCAAAAGGCCCTGATATTCCATTATGACTTGGAGACTGGTTCTCATCCATAAGCAAGGAAGAAAATGTCATTGAAGCCCATTGATGTAGACCAATCAAAGCCTTAGGTTCATGACTCCTACATAGAGCCAATGCTATGTGCTGTAGAACCCTCAAAATGTCTCCAAACAACCTATCCCTGATGCTATGGAGGTTCTCAGATGCCTGTGCCCTGGATTTGTCTTTCAAAGATGAAGATAAGACACTTTTGAGTTCCTGCAAACGTACAGTACAATAGTGAATGGTAGCATCATGACATTGCAGTGCCAAACCCGCGTTCATCATTGGCTCACATATACGAGAAAACCACTCCTCGCAAACCTTCTTGTTTGCACGGAAGAACAAGGAGCTTGGGCGAGAAGCAGATGGTAAAATGGCTGACCCTTCATATGCATTATATACATTTTTTTTTAGAGCCTCAACAAAATCCAATAACAACCTCATAGGTAACAAGTGAGCACCAGAAGAGCCTATTATACTTAGGTTTCCATCATTCTGCTCAATATCAAGCTGTAGCACATGTGCAATGTCCAGCAGCATTCTTTCCAGTGCTGCAAAAGTTTGAGTAGGTCCACCAAGATTGGTCCGAAGACGTGTGGCAATGCAATATCTAGCTGCTTCATGAATAGCCCACCAAGCACCAGCCAAGTTATCAACTGAGCATATCCTTTCAAGAATATCATCATCCAGTTTTTTGTTCAACCAAAGAACATCAGCAACAAATGTCCGTGTTTCCTCAAGTTGACCCAAAACAAGGTCGTTTGAACTCCGACAGCTATGAATGAGCCGCTGGATCCAAGAAGAAAGAGGCACCTTCCATCTTTGAGAGATGTAACTCAAAATGGAAACAAGTTGCTGTGAGTGCAGTTGCTGTCTTAGTTGCTTCAGGGAAAACACTTGCTTCCAGTTCAAATTTGAACTGTTAAACGAAACAATTGCATTCGACCTATAGGTGCTGGATGTTCCTTGGTCATGTAAACCAAATGCAAACATTGTCATTGGCAAGACATGGGAAAGCAGTCTCACAAATGAATTCTTAATGTCAACATCTGGATCACCAAGCTTTTCCAAAACCACTTCAGCCATGGGATAAAAGTGAATGGGATGTACAAGCCTTGCCTGCAAAAGCGCCTCCAGAACTGATGCAACCTGCAACCTCACCTTCGGTTCACTGTCAAATGCTGCATCAAATACCGAAAATATAATGCTGCCAGTACCACCAATGTATCCAAATGCTTCATCAAAATATGTACTCACATTTGAATTTTCATAGATGGCAATAAGATTATTTGAGAATTTTTGGATCCACTCTAAGGCTACCACTTTAACTGTGAGAGGGGCGGAAACATTTATAGCTTTGATGAGGAACGCACTGTACTTCCTTAAATGCTCAATAATCACCGCAGAAATATCATCCCTGAAACCATTTACATTATTCACTTTATAAACAGTGTCATCCAAAGAAGCAGTCTGGGTAGTCTGATTTCTTATGGACCACCTGCTCAAGAATTCAACTGCGGTTAGCCTCTCCATTGTCTGGATAACATTGACCTGTAACTCCACATATGCCTGAATAGGTAAATTAAAGGGATCCAATTTCTCAACAATAAAAGAAGCCAACATATCCGACCTCTTCAGATATATGGCAGCAAGTTCTGGTTGGCAAATCAAGCTGCTGCCCCCACCCAAGGAAACACAAGTCAACAAAACCTTCAAATCAAATTTCATCAATGCTAAAAACTCCATTTTGGAATAGGATTTAGAATCTTTAACACTATAATTTTCATCTCCAAGATTCAAAGTTTCATTTAGCATGGCCTTCAGTAACTCCATCTCTTTGATTAGCACACCAATTGCCTGTTGAACAACTTCATTGTTCCCATGCTGAAGCAAGAAAATATAAGTAGCTGCAGAACTTCCAGTCACCAAATGACTCGGATGCAAACGCAGCTGTGATATGAGCGCATCAAATTGTAATACTTTCTGGGCTGATGATGGGAAAAGACCAAGTTTTTGTAGAGATAACAGCTGAAGATTAGTCTTTAAAACACCATGAACTTGAAAGGAGGTGATCTTCTCAGCCCCGGGTTGTGAATCCAAGCTTTGGAATAAGATATCAAGTGCAAGCGGGTAAAAGGTAGAAAACTTTTCGCATAGTATCTCAGCCAAGAGGGTCAAGCATTTCCACAAATCACCAGTCCATTTTGCCCACCCAAATTTCCTTCCAACCATGGATAAGCATCCCAACAACTGAGGAACCAATGCTCTAAGAGATTCACTTATTTGTTCAAGTAGATTCATTTCCAACAAACCTGAAGCAGTGGACTGCAACACTGTTGTAAAACAAGAAAGGAGTGCCAGCAACCTACGAAATTGTGCTGGTGTTCCACGACTCCCATCCTGAACCAATACATCCATGTCCCCCAAAAACTTAGACAACAATCCCAAAGAGAACTGCAAATTCCCCACCCAATGTTTCTGAAACTGCAAGAAACTATCCATGATAACACGCCTGTCTGATTCTGCAAGATCCGGCACCAACACCCAACCAAGAAGTAAATCCACAATATCCAGAAAATGAGGCTGAAAAAACCTAGAAAACTTGATCGAAACCAAAGTCAATACACCCAAGAGCCTATGCAACAAATTCAAGGAGGTTCTCTCATCCTCCAAAAGTTCTTGACATGCTTTGAGGATAGGCAAAGCATATCTCTCAATTCCCACAACATCTCCAACACTAAGAAACTCACGCAACCCTTCCAATGCCAGTTCTGTTGTCCCATCACCCCCACCACCATTGCTAAGCAACGGCAAAGCCCAACCAATGAACCTGTCAACAATACTTCCAAGCATAACATGGTTTTGCCTTCCATTTGATCCAATTAGAATCGCACATATCACAGCACATAATGCCCCATAAGCAGTCGCTGCAGATTGCCTAATGGCATATGACCTGAATCACAGTTACACAACTAGTTGCACTAAGCACTAAATAATTGAATTCAGATTTAGGTAAATTTAGCAACATTTTTTAATTACACTACGCAATTAATAATTTAAATTACATGATAAATCTCAACTGGCACCGAATAATTTAAATTACTCTAGCGATGGATGATTTATAGGAGAATAATGAAAAATAATTATTTCTTAGAAAAAATGGTTAATGAAAGAATAGAGAGACAGAGAGAGATGCGTTACTTGTCAGTTAGGAGTTGAGAGAATCCTTGAGAGAGAAAAGAAGCGGAGTGAGAGACAAGGAGTGAATTAGGAGGGTAAACAATAGCGCGGTGGAGTGAGTTAATGGCGCCGAGTCTAGCTGAGTCGTCGTCGTCGGTGTTTTCCGAGTTGGTTGATTTGGCTGTTGTTGAGGCAGGGGTGATTGTTGTGGTGGTGGTGATGGCGGTGGAGGGGGAGGGGGACTCTTTAGGGAGAGCAGCGGAAAGGAGAGAAGCGAGTTGTTGTTGTTGTTGTTGGTGAAGTCCTTGCATCATTTATTTATTTATTTATTTTGTGGATTTGCTGCTGCATCTCTACGGCATGGCGTGAGAGTGGATTTTGATTCGTTTCGCTGCTTCACCTTCTCTGCTTCTGAGCTCTGCTTTGGTGCATAAAAGAAAAGATGGGTTTTATTGAATAAACTTGACCTCTTTTAAGTATGAAAAATTGATTTAGACTTGCTTATAAAGTCCTGTCCAGACGTCGTAAGAAATCCAAGTGAGAAAAACCATTAATTAATATTACGAAATAATCAAATATATTCTGTTAAAAAGACTTATTTATAAATCCTATTCAATATTATATAATTAATTATAATATTTAATAACGAATCAAAACTTCACCGTTTTATCTCTTAGTTAATATTCATTTCTCTTTAATTTAATTTAGCTTCTTTTTTTTTATTACGACTGGACATTTCTAATCCGGTCACCCCCTTGGCAGATCAGACGTGGACCTTCATCTTCATGTTTCATCGCCGAAGGTAGTTTAGGCACCGGGCAAACCACGACGCAATACCAGTTCCCCTAATACACAGTCTTCTCCTTTGCAGTCTAACGTCATTCTACTATTCCGGCCGTAATTCGTCGTTGTTCGCGACAGGCCTCTTGAAATGGAATCCCATTCATTTTCATTGCACGGACAGGGACAGGAGGTGAAAAAAGCTTAAAAACTGTTGAAGAATAAGATGATAATCAAACAGTGAATCATCAGACAATATAAATGATTCCTTGAACAGTTGCGTTGTCACCGCGATGCTAACTCTTGGTATAGAAGCAAAACAGGAGGGACGCACTATAATGGATCCTTATCACTCAAATAAATCAGCCATGAACACATCTCGACAACAATAAGCATCCACCAAGAACCACAAATTGTACAATCATGTAGGCGACAACCTATGTAACCCAAAAATTGAATCAATCAACACACGAAAACTCGGCGACAAACATAGCCAAGACACAATTTTTTAATTGAGAAAGAAGCTCCAATTTCATTTTTAACACTTGTTGAAAACCCTAAGAGTATAATCTAAAAATATCAACAACCTTGAATATGCGTGTTTTTTAAGCAACAGGGATAGACTGTTGTTTCGCTCGCTCTAAGTTCTTCTTTGATTTATCATCATCGCTGAGGAAATCTTCGATGTTATGAATAACGGTGATGTAAAGAGAACAACTAGGGCAGCGAGCGATTTCTTCGCCGAGTTGGAGATCGTCTTTCGTGATTTGAAACAAATCGCCGCATGGATATGGATATGTCTTCTATCCCCACGTCGTCGTACGACATCGTTTGGAGATCAGTCTCTCTCTATTTCTAGAAGTTTATTCCGGGGTTTGATTAAGAGAGAGGAAGTGATTGATTTGTATTTAGGGTTTTGTTAAATTTGGATTTGGGGAATTGATTTAATGATTTGTTTGTTTTCTCTAAATTGATTTTTTAAAAAATTATTTTTTAAACTTTTTTGTATTAGTTTATTATTAGAAAAATTAGTCAATAAAAAATATTTTTTAATCAAAGAAAAATTTGGTTTGGTTTACAGGAAAATATTTTTTTTTATTTTAGATGGAAAACACTTTTCGAAAGTTGTGAAAAATTTAGAAATATCATATTATTTGCTGATTATATCAAATTTGGTCCTCAAACTTTTAATTGCTATATATATTTCGTTTTGAATATTTATTTTTCAATTTCATCTCTTAAAATTTAATTTTTATATTAATTTTGATCATTATTTCTTAATTGTTATTTGCTTTTCTCTTATTATTTTTTAATTGAAATTTTTTATCTATCAAATTTAGTTCTCATTCTTTTGATTATTACTTATTTTATTTGAAATAATTTATGAAATGTTAATTATTATTATTTTAATTTCTTCATCTTTCAATTTTTTTATTTTTTAAATTTGATCTCTATTATTTTGATTATTATTTATTTTTTTGAGATAATTTATGAAATGTTAATTATTATTATTTTAATTTCTTCATCTTTCAATTTTTTTATTTTTTAAATTTGATCTCTATTATTTTGATTATTATTTATTTTTTTGAGATAATTTATAAAATTATATTTTTTTAATTTTATTCTCATTCAACTTTTTAATTTGTAAGATTTGTTTCTCATTATTTTAATAAACTTAAAAAACATAAAATATTAATAAATTATTTTTCAGTTCATTTACCATGACATAACCAAAAACTGAAAAGTATTTTTCAATTTATTTTTTATTACTCTATTAAATATTAAAAAATAATTTATTTTTAAAAAAATATTACTTTTCAACAGATAAACAACGATGAAGGATGTCGGTTAGTCAAGTTGAACGAGGCCACCAAGAAAGGAAGTTTTTTTTGTCGAAGTTTGCTTTTCAAACTCTCCCTTCCTTCTTTACGAACTGCGCTATTAGCCTTTATAGTAACTTTTCTGATAGGATATGTTTTATATTGTAGCTGTTGCTGTTATGCTATAAGATTAAAAATATTAATTTACAGTTAAATCTTAATAAATTAATGTTCTTGGTACCATGAAAGTTATTAATTGATCAAGATATTATTTAATAGATAAATTAATAATTTAACAATATATTATTTATTTATTTATTTATTTTTAAACATTAAAGTTAGTGTATATATCGTGTGTTGTAATTTACATATATTGAAAAAATCATGTGATGCAATTATTTTT